>NPIE01001240.1_pt1 | contig 161710 bp, 147 predicted proteins | sample 8637661 | NCBI WGS metagenome assembly NPIE01 (sample SAMN07420842, study PRJNA396082) | bioreactor metagenome | isolation source: sample BA12 brine-fed electro-methanogenic bioreactor BA | place: Japan: Kochi | collected 2016-12-09
TTGTGATGATCATCGCCGCCTTCGTGACCTCCATCGAACTTTTGATGCAAGCGATGACTTATGAGCTTTATCAAATACTCGGCATCTTTATCCCGTTAATTGTAACCAACTGCGTCATCATGGGTAGAGCGGATGCTTTCGCCTCAAAAAACCCTGTATCAGCTTCTCTGCTGGATGGCTTCATGATGGGTTTAGGCTTTACTGCCGTTTTGGTTCTTTTAGGGGCCTTACGCGAAGCGCTGGGATCTGGCACCCTATTTGCCGATATGCACTTACTTCTTGGAAGCTGGGCAGAAAGCTGGAAAATCACACTGTTTAATGACTACAAAGGCTTTTTGTTTGCTATTTTACCTCCCGGCGCTTTCGTTGGCATGGGGCTTCTCATCGCGCTAAAGAATATCATCGATCAACGGCTCAAAGAACGCGCATTGTCACACGCACCACAGCAGGAACCCGGCAGCGCCAATAAACGAGTGCGCGTTACAGGTTGACAGAAATTTATCTATTGTTTTTATAGGCTTTTTTGGGTAGTTTGGTGTTTTCTGCTGCCTATGAGAGCCGAATGCTTTGAACGATCCTATTCCTGTTATCATCTGCGATGATTCATCTCTTGCTCGCAAACAGATGGCCCGCGCCTTAGAGGGCTGGAATGTAGAGATTACGCTTGCTGAGCAAGGACTAGAGGCTATCGAAGCGATTCGTGCAGGTAAAGGCGATCTCCTCTTTCTCGATCTGAATATGCCCATTTTAGATGGTTATGGGGTTCTGGAAAGAATTCAGCGAGATGACCTACCGACTATGGTTTTGGTTGTATCGGGTGATATACAACCTGATGCCCGCAACAGGGTAAAGGCATTAGGTGCGCTAGACTTTATTAAAAAACCTATTAATGCTGATATGGTTAGCGATGTACTACATCAGTACGGATTACTTTCTGAATTAAGCCCCAGTGACGCCCCATCTCCACCCCCCACTGAAGTCGCAATTGACCTGAAGTCTTACTATCAAGAGATAGCGAACGTCGCTATGGGGCGTGCGGGCGATAGACTGGCACGGCTATTGAAAGTCTTCGTACACTTACCTATCCCCAGAGTTGATGTTATTTCTATACAAGAACTTGATATGGCATTACGCAATCATATAGGTCGAGAAGGTAGCGCAACGGTCAGCCAAGGTTTTGTAGGTGCTGGTATATCGGGTGAAGCATTACTTCTTTTTACCGAATCCAACATTCCGGATATGGCCAAACTACTACACTATGAAGGCCCAATAGACGAAGCCGCCGAAAAAGAGATTTTAATCGATTTAGCCAATGTATTAAGTGGTGCTTTTTTAAATAGCCTTGCGCATCAACTGGATATTAGCTTTAGCCAAAACCCTCCTTTCATTATCGGCATGCATGGTGACTTACCGGAGATCGGTGATAACGGAGAAAATAGCTGGGATAAAACGCTGTCTATTGAGATCAGCTATCGAATAGAGGATCACAAGATCAACTGTGACCTCTTACTGCTTTTCACTGAAGACTCTTTAGACGCCCTTAATGAACGAGCTCGATTTTTCTGATGAATATGACTGCCACAGAACCTAATATCGAAGAACTCCACCTACAACTAGGCTTATTGCAAATGTTGGATGTGGGCTTAATCGTTCTGGATAAAGACTACACTATTTATCTATGGAATACCTTTATGGAGAACCACTCAGGTCTACTCCACAGTCGCCTTTATAAGAAAAACCTATTTGAATGCTTTTCCGAGCTTCCCGCCACTTGGTTTCGACGTAAAATTGAGTCCGTTTTTACGTTGAAAAACCGATCCTTCATTACCTGGGAGCAACGACCTTACCTATTCCATTTTAAGAGCTATCGCCCCATTACTGGCAACGCTCCCCACATGTTCCAGAATGTCACCCTTATCCCACTGTCCTCTCCTGACGGGCAAGTTAATCATGTTGGAATCTTAATCTATGATGTCACCGATGCCGCCATGGGAAGAAAGGCATTAGAAAAAGCGAATGGACAACTCGAAAAACTTAGTCGGACCGACGCACTAACCGGACTTTTTAACCGGGGCTTTTGGGAAAGCCAAATGCTACATGAGTTTAACCGATTTGCCAGAACACAAAGTCCATCCACACTGATCATGGTCGATATTGATCATTTTAAACGCATTAATGATACCTATGGTCACCCTGCTGGCGATGAGGTTATACGCCAGCTCAGTGCCTGCCTGCAAGCGGTGACTCGTAATACCGATATTGTAGGCCGATACGGTGGAGAAGAGTTTGCTCTATTGCTCGTTGATACAAAAGCTTCTCATGCCAACATCCTCGTAAATAGGCTTAGAGATACGGTCGACTCACTGACCATACCTCATTTAGATGAATCAATTACCTTCACACTAAGCATGGGAATGGTCGAGATCAGTAATCTATTTCAGACCTATGAGCAGTGGATACAATTAGCTGACCAAGCTCTCTACCAGTCTAAACAAAATGGTCGAAACCGGGTCACCGTATTGAGTATGGACGAATAAGCCAGCTTTCTTTGTTATGAATAAAACCATTAGACATCAGATTTTCAGCCGCTGGAGAGAGGATAACCCCACCCCCACCACGGAGCTTGAATATACCACTCCTTTTGAGTTACTTATAGCGGTTATCTTATCAGCCCAAGCAACTGATGTTGGCGTGAATAAAGCAACACGAAAACTATACCCTATTGCGAATACCCCCGAGGCTATTCTAGAACTAGGGTTAGAAGGTTTAAAAAGCTATGTTAAAACCATAGGCCTATACAACGCTAAAGCTGAGAACATCATCAAAACTTGCCAAATTCTCATCGACCGATACGACAGCCGAGTGCCTGATACCCGAGAAGCATTAGAAGCATTACCCGGGGTAGGACGTAAAACAGCCAATGTCGTACTAAACACCGCTTTCAGGCAACCTACCATGGCCGTTGACACCCATATATATCGTGTTGCCAATCGCACGCGTATAGCACCTGGGAAAAACGTGTTAGAGGTCGAAAAAAAGTTACTCCGGTTTATCCCAAAAGAGTTTTTAATGGATGCCCACCACTGGATGATTTTGCATGGACGCTATGTCTGCACCGCACGCAAACCTAAATGCGGTAGCTGCATGATCGAAGATCTATGCGAATATACAGAAAAAACTGATATCTAACCACTTTCTAATAGCGCTAGAAGTTACCCCCACGAACTGTGGATAATTCTGTGCAAATCTTTTGAGTAGATCCATGCAGACCGCATAAACACTGTGTAGTTCTTAAATTGTCTGAAATTCAACCATAAATAAAAAATTCATACTTATCAATAGGTTATATATTTCAATAGCTTTTCAAAAAGAAAAATTATTGACTTATTCTAACCAGAGATATTTTATTAAGTACGTGTGGATGACACTTAAAGAAGACAGTAAAAAATCTTAATTTCAAGACTTGAAAATAAAAAAAGAAGGGTATTGTGGATAAAAAATACCTAACGGCTAAACGTAGTAAGCAACGACACTTACTTATTCAGGCATTTCGATTTCGATATGCGTTTTGGGAATACAGCAGCACGTAAGTATTTCCCCGTCATTGAGATCTAAAAGACTTTCTTGCACATATTCTACTTCGCCATCGATTAAGCGAACTTTGCAGCAACCGCAATACCCACCGCGACAGTTATAAGGTGCAGGAATCTCCTGCACCTCTAAAGCGTCGAGTAAAGTCGGTTCATACTGGTAGTAAAAAGTGTGGAAATGATTGACTTTAATTCGAGGAATCGACATGACTTACCCCCTACAAATCAAAATCATCAAAATCACTTTCATCAACCTGATTATCTATCTGGCCAACCAGATAAGAGCTTATCTCAGACTCCTGCGGTGCTACCTGCACATTATCGCTACTTAGCCAAGCGTTCATCCACGGTAATGGATTTTGCTTAGAAGGAAACAAATCATCAAAGCCTAAGGCCCGCATCCGCACATTCGTAATGTACTCCACATAATCGCTAAGAATTTTGGCATTCAGACCAATCATAGATCCATCACGGAACAAGTAGCTTGCCCACTCTTTTTCTTGTTCTGCCGCTTCAGAGAAAATGCGAAGAGCCTCTTCTCGGCATTCAACAGCAATCTCTTTAAATTCAGGGTCATCACTACCCGAAGCTAAAATGTTTAACATATGTTGAGTACCCGTCAGATGAAGCGCTTCATCGCGAGCAATCAATTTAATAATCTTTGCATTACCTTCCATAATTGCCCGCTCAGCAAACGCAAAGGAGCAAGCAAAGCTCACATAAAAACGGATAGCTTCCAACACATTGACCGAAACCAATGTTAAGTAGAGTTTTTTCTTGAGGTTACGCATCGATACATCAAATGTTTTACCCGCAATCGTATGAGAACCTTTGCCGTGAACTGAATAGATACTAACAAGCTCTATCAACTCATCATAAAGTCGCGTCACCGCTTCAGCGCGCTTCACGATCTCCTCATTGGTTACAATTTGATCAAAAACGTCTGAAGGTTCCGTGATGATGTTTCGAATAATATGAGTATAGGAGCGGCTATGAATCGTTTCACTGAACGCCCATGTCTCAAACCATGTTTCCAACTCAGGTAATGAAACAATCGGCAAAAAGGCAACATTCGGCGAGCGCCCCTGCACCGAGTCCAGCAGTGTCTGGTACTTCAAGTTACTCAGAAAAATATGCTGCTCATGCTCTGGCATATTCATAAAGTCTTTACGATCAGTGGATAGGTCAACTTCTTCAGGGCGCCAAAAGAAAGAAAGCTGTTTCTCAATCAACTTCTCAAAAATAGGATATTTTTGCCTATCATAGCGAGCCACGTTAACACTTTTTCCGAAAAACATCGGCTCAAGGGTTGCATCATGATTAGAAGTACTAAACGTTGAATAAGACATAAATTCTGAGCACTACAAGGTGAATAACAAAGTGTTACACAGGTACGCTAGGCGCGCACCTGCAGTCGATAATTGACTAAAGTTTACAGGCACCACTCTCGCAGCCATTGTCATCTTGCTGGTCTTTGGCGCCATCACGCGTGTTATGGTAGTAAAGTGTTTTGATACCGTATTTATAAGCGGTCAGAAGATCCTTAAGCAGTTGTTTCATGGGAACCTTTTCACCAGGATAATTAGTCGGATCATAATTGGTATTCGCTGAGATTGACTGATCCACAAACTTTTGCATGATACCGGTTAACTGCAAATACCCTTCGTTATTCGGGATACTCCACAATAACTCATAGTCATCTTTCAAACGGGTATACTCAGGCACCACTTGCTTCATAATGCCATCTTTACTGGCCTTAACAGAGACGAAGCCTCGCGGAGGCTCGATGCCATTAGTAGAGTTCGTGATCTGCGAAGAGGTTTCACAAGGCATTAAGGCAGTTAGGGTACTATTACGCAGACCAAATTCACGGATGTCTTCACGCAGCGTTTCCCAGAAATAATGTAATGGCTCCTCGCAATACTCATCCACTTCCCGCTTATAGGTATCGATTGGGAGAACTCCTTTGGAATACATAGTTTCACTAAATTTCTCGCAAGGGCCTTTCTCTTTAGCCAGCTGGTTGGAGGCTTTGAGCAAGTAATACTGAACCGCTTCAAAGGTTTTATGCACCAATCCATTAGCAGAACCATCAGAATAGCGAACCCCATTTTTAGCTAAATAGTAAGCAAAGTTAGTTACACCAACGCCTAGCGTACGACGATATTCTGTCGCCTTGCGCGCAGCTAAAATAGGGTAGTCCTGATAATCCAACAGGTTATCAAGAGCACGAACAATCAAGTCAGCCAAGGTTTCTAGCTCATCCAATTCCTCAATTGCACCTAAGTTGAAAGCGGATAGCGTACAGAGCGCTATTTCACCTTCTGGATCATTAATATCGTTTAGAGGCTTGGTTGGTAGTGCGATTTCAAGACACAAGTTAGACTGTTTAACAGGGGCAACAGCAGGATCAAACGGGCTATGCGTATTACAGTGATCGACGTTTTGAATATAGATACGGCCTGTAGATGCACGCTCTGATGCCAACAAACCAAACAGTTCAACCGCTTTGATACGACGCTTACGAATCGATTCATCTTGCTCATACTGAAGGTAAAGACGCTCAAACTCATCCTGATCAGCAAAAAAGGCATCATATAGACCAGGCACTTCATGAGGGCTGAAAAGTGTAATATCCCCACCCTTAATCAAGCGCTGATACATAAGCTTATTTAACTGCACGCCATAATCTAAGTGGCGTACACGGTTCTCTTCCACACCACGGTTATTTTTCAAAACCAGAAGAGATTCCACTTCCAAATGCCATAGCGGGTAAAACAGAGTCGCTGCACCACCTCGCACACCACCTTGTGAACAAGACTTAACCGCTGTTTGGAAATGTTTATAAAATGGGATACACCCCGTATGAAACGCTTCACCATTACGAATAGGACTCCCAATGGCGCGAATACGTCCAGCATTAATACCAATACCGGCTCGTTGTGACACATATTTAACGATAGCACCAGCTGTCGCATTGATAGAGTCCAAGCTATCACCACACTCCACAAGAACACACGAACTGAACTGTCGTGTTGGCGTTCTAACACCGGCCATGATAGGCGTTGGCAATGATAGCTTAAACAGAGAAATAGCATCGTAGAAACGTTTTACATAATCTAATCGCGTTTCTTTGGGGTAGGACGCAAACAAACATGCCGATACAAGCATATACAACAATTGAGGGCTCTCGTAAATCTCCCCGGTCACACGGTTCTGAACAAGATACTTACCTTCAAGCTGCTTCACTGCAGCGTAACTGAAGTTCATATCACGACTGTGGTCTAAATGCTCGTTCAGTGCATCAAACTCTTCTCGAGTGTAGTCTTCAATGAGATGCTTATCGTAACGACCAGCTTCAACCATACCGCTAATATGGTCGAATAGATGAGGAGGATCAAAACTACCGAAAGCACGCTTACGCAGATGGAAAATAGCCAAACGGGCAGATAGGTACTGATAATCCGGTGCAGACTCAGAAATCAAATCAGCCGCAGATTTGATGAGCGTTTCATGAATCTCAGAGGTTTTAATACCATCGAAAAACTGGATGTGCGCTTTTAGCTCTACTTCTGAGGGAGAAACCTGATCCAAGCCATTGGCAGCCCATATGACTACTCGATGAATTTTTTCGAGATCTATTTTTTCTCGGCGTCCATCACGCTTTGTGACCGTCAAATCTTGCTGCATAACGATTCCATCGTAAAGTTATAATGTTTGCGCTCTTTATTTGGAATTGGTAGATGATGAAATAGCTATGATTCGCCCTGAGGACAGCAAGTAGTGCCTAGTGCTACAGTCGCAATTATGACACAACATCTGGTACATCAACTAACAACAGGCACTAAATATAGAGATAATCGATTTCTTTTCAATACTTGATTTTCAGACTTATCTATGTAGAGAACAGCCCCTAACTTGCCTAGGTCACTGACGACGGGGGCAAGGGACAAATACGTTTTTTTAAGATTTTTTTTCAAAGATATTGCTGAACTGAAGCATTAAATTCATATTAAAAAAACTTACCATTTAAGCGTTTTGAGTCATTTACATTTACAATATGAGGGTCTATTATACGCGCCCCTTCAGGTGAGGTTCCCGAGTGGCCAAAGGGATCAGACTGTAAATCTGACGCGAAAGCTTCGGTGGTTCGAATCCACCCCTCACCACCATTTTATTTCTCGCAGTAACAAGCCAAATCAGTACCAAGTCAAGACTCGGAAAAAGCTTGGTTTTCGCTTATAATTCTGAGTAATTCACTCAACTATATTCGAGTTACCTAATATGCGATTAGCTGAACTTGAAGGCTTGATGCTTAATATCGGCCTTGCCCTCTTTGCGTGTTTTATTTTTTTTATTATTTATGATCTTGCTAAGCGTTCAAAAGCCGGAAAATTCGGCACCTTTGTGCTATTTTTCGCTTTAGGGCTTGGATTAGCGGCTTTTCTTGTCAAAACCATTGTGGTTGAAATTATTGGCGGGCATGTCTAGTTTTCAGGCTTACGCCATTACTCTCTATTACAAAAGGAGCGACCCATGGAGCCTGGTACTCTTATTTTTATTGCCGCTGTAGCACTCGTTACGTTTTATGCTATTTCGATATATAACCACTTGGTTCGACTAAAGCATAATGTTTCTCAGGCATGGGCCAATATTGATGTTTTATTAAAGCAGCGGCATGACGAACTGCCAAAATTGGTTGAAACCTGCCGACAGCATATGAAATATGAACAAGATACCCTCACACAGGTTATCGAAGCCCGCTCCCGCGTTGCCTCAGCACGAGAGCAGCAAGACTTAAAAGGCCTAGGGCAGGCTGAATCACAGTTACGGATTGGCTTAGGTAATCTTTTTGCCGTTGCTGAAGATTATCCAGAGCTAAAAGCCAGTGAGTCATTCCAGCACCTGCAAAGCCGTATCACAGGATTAGAAAACTCTATTGCAGATCGAAGGGAGTTCTACAACGCCTCGGTTAATGTTTACAACGTCCGAATTGAGCAGTTCCCAGATATGATTATCGCTAGGCATCTTAAATTTACACCCAGCGACTTACTAGAATTTAAGGAAGCGGAGCTTACGGATGTAAGCATTGGAGATCTTTTCCAGTCTCCGAAATCCTAATTACCTATGGGCACTGATGCACTTTTTATAAACTTTCTTCTCTGTGTAGCCCTCACTATCACAGCTTGGAAGGGGTTTGATTTTCTAAAAAGATATCGCCTGATTACAGGCACGCCAACTTCTAAAATCAGGGCTGCGCACCAAGGCTATGTCGAACTCATTGGCCATATAACAGAATCAAACGGGCTGTTGCGCTCCCCGTTATCAGGACGAGAGTGCGTCTGGTTCAGTTGTCGTGTTTCACGTTTACAAAGCGGTAAAAAAACTCAAAAATGGAGCACAGAATACGCCAGTGAATCTACCGCTTTTTTTGAGATTAGCGATACCACTGACAGCTGCTTAGTCGCACCAGAAGGGGCGACCATTCGTGCAGAACATACGCGAACTTGGTACGGCAATACACCTATGCCGGACTCTGCCATTGATAAACCAGCATCTAACTTAAACAAGTTAAATCAGATTCTGAACACACCGCTAGATTCAGAGCGTTACCAGTACCAAGAAAGCCTGCTGTTTCCCTACGAAAAAATATATGCTCTTGGCCAGTTCAGTACCACTGGCGGAGGACGGCATTTACCTAGCTTGGAAAGCATCAAAGGGGATATTATACGGGAGTGGAAACAGTCTTACGATAATCTGCTGAATATATTTGATAGTGATAATAATCAGAAGCTGGATATGCATGAGTGGAATGACGTACTAGCTGCCGCTGAAGATGCTGCGATTGAGCGGCGCCAAGAATTAGCCAACCAGCCGACTCGACACCTTCTGTGCCAACCGGCAGAAAAGGATCACCCCTATCTCCTATCAACCTTGGATGAAGAAGCACTCGCGAAGCGCTACGGCTGGTATGCGTTAGGAGCACTGATAGCGCTGGTATTAGAGATGTGGGCAATTATTACTCTTTGGACCTAGGCTCATCCACTCCAGCCCTTAATCTCTAATATATCGCTCTTACGTTCATCTTTCCTCTATAATGACACTTTAAATTCAGTATCAGGTTAATACGTATGGAACAGAAAGTCGTTAATGTTGGGAGCATTGAAATTGGTAATGACAAGCCTATGGTGCTTTTTGGTGGTATGAATGTACTTGAATCAAGAGACTTAGCGCTGACTATTGCCGAACACTATGTAGCTATTACCGATAAACTGAACATTCCTTATGTATTCAAAGCTTCTTTTGATAAAGCTAACCGCTCATCCCTTACCTCCTTCCGAGGCCCTGGGCTTGATGAAGGCTTAAAGATCCTTGAAGAGATCAAATCCACCTTTAATGTTCCCTTAATTACCGATGTTCATGAACCTTACCAAGCGGCACCTGCGGCAGAAGTCTGTGACATTATCCAACTGCCTGCGTTCTTATCCCGCCAAACTGACTTGGTTCAGGCAATGGCTTCAACCGGTGCTGTTATCAACATTAAAAAAGCGCAATTCTTAGCGCCTCATGAGATGAAACATATTCTACATAAGTGTGTAGAAGCCGGTAATGATCGCCTCATTCTTTGCGAACGTGGCTCTACATTTGGTTACAACAATTTAGTAGTAGATATGCTGGGATTCTCTGTCATGAAAGCATTCGGCTACCCTGTCATGTTTGATGCAACCCATGCACTCCAAGTCCCAGGCGGGAGAGCAGATTCCGCTGATGGACGACGTGGGCTTGCAGCTCAACTAGCGCGTGCAGGTATATCACAGGGGATCGCTGGTCTCTTCTTAGAAGCTCACCCTGATCCGTCCGAAGCTAAGTGTGATGGGCCTTGTGCCTTGCCTTTAGATAAGCTGGAGCCTTACTTGGCACAAATGAAAGCGGTTGATGATCTTGTTAAGAGCTTTGCCCCCCTAGAAACAGATTAATATAAGCGTCTGTTTTTACTTAAAACATTGCTCATCCTTGTCTATTATTAACGGAGTTTAATAGTCGGGCATGGGCAATGGATAACCTACAGCAACAACTCTATCTCTCTCTCAGTGATGCTAATATCATAGGGCCAGAGCATCATCGGTTTAAATTAAAAGGTAATAGCTCGCCTCATCCGTTAGGCCAACTCTGGCAAGCAGACGATCTCAGTACCTCCAGCCCTACCTCTGTTTCCCTTATCGTCATAGCACCCGAGCTGACAAAACACAAAGGACTTTTGGCCTCGTTTAAGAAGCAAATTATTCGCGCTAAGGGGCTAAGACACAAACATATCTTGTCGATCTATGGATACTTTGTACATCGAGGTGGTTTGCTATTTTTTGCATTCGAAGCGCTGGATGGCCTGACATTAGCGAACTTAATACACGAACGAAAAATCAGTAAGCTAAAAGAAGGCCAACAACGGGGATTGATTCTCCAATTGGCAAGTGCAGTAGATTTTTTTCATCAGAAAACCCGAACGCCTCACGGCGCTATTTCTCCCGATCTTATCTATATCAACCGCCAAGCAGGCGTTAAGCTTTTCCCTTTAGACCCAAGAGAACTGTTTGCAGAAACAACATTCCAGCTAGAGCCTGCTTTTCTCTATCCCGCTTACCAAGCCCCTGAAGCTTTCCATTCCAATCCGCTTCCAATCGTTTCGGATATCTATTCGGTCGCCTGTATTAGTTACGCTATTTTAACAGGGCATCCTCCCTTCAGCAGCAGTGACGACGAAGTTGCACGCGTCAGGAAAGAGTTGAAGGCCCCCGCTCAGATGAATAAATCACAATGGTTTGCGCTACAACAAGGCTTAACCACGACACCTGAACAGCGACAGCCCAATTGCGCAGCGCTCATTGAAGCCATTTTCCATCAAGAGGAAACGACTAGCCACCAAGAAGCATCCCCACCTGAAGAAATGGCTACAGCCGATATAGTGACATCCGTTTCTAAAAACAACGATAAAACCACCCCCTATTGGCTTGCAGGTAGTTTTCTATTTGCGGCGGGCATCACCGTCGGCTTCTTTGCCAGTGTCCTATTAGCTGAGCATCAACGGCAGCAACTAAATGGGCATATCGAACAATGGAAGAGCCAAGCTAGCATGTGGAAAGCAACCTCAAAGGATCAAACGAATCAAATCCTACAAATGGAAGCGGAGATAAACCAACTCAAAGAACAAACACTGGCTATGTCTAACCCTTTGCAAACCTCGACCGCACAACAACGGGCATCAACGTCTAAGCCAACCCATTTCGTAGCTTTCCATGATCCACTCAATATTGGAGGTTTCGGGCCTGATATGATTTCTCTGCCCGCAGGCCAGTTTCAGATGGGAGACATCAATAACCAAGGTGATGATAACGAAAAACCCGTTATCACGGTCAATATACAAAAGCCATTTGCTCTCTCCCGACATGAAGTCACTTTTGAGCAATATGACCGTTTTGCAGAAGCGACCCAGCGCAAGCGACCCGATGATAATGGCTGGGGACGTGGTCAGCTTCCTGTTGTCAATATAAGCTGGAATGATGCCAATGACTACGCAAACTGGCTAAAAGAGCAAACAGGCCAGCCTTATCGCCTACCTAGCGAAGCTGAATGGGAGTATGCAGCTAGAGCCGGCACAAGCTCCGCTTATTGGTGGGGGAATGAACTTTCACCGCAGAGAGCAGTCTGTGATGAGTGTGGAACGCTATGGGATGGACAGCAACCAGCACCGGTTAGTTCGCTACCTTCAAACCCATGGGGCTTCAATGACCTCAATGGTAATGTCGATGAGTGGGTTCAGGATTGCTATACCGATACACTGGCAAACTATCCAAAAGACGGTCAGGCGTATCTACAAACTGGGTGTGAGTACCGCGCCATGCGAGGTGGGTCATGGTTTGACATTGGCAGAGTCGTGCGCTCAGCTAGCCGTTATCGTCATCCCCCCGCCAGCACCAGAAATACGTGGGGGTTTCGTGTAGCGCTAGACCTCAATGATAAAAACTAAGGACAGCTTATATGATACTTAAATATATACGGACTGCGGCGGTACTTACTTGCTTTGGCTCCTCGACTCTAACCTTCGCAGCACCATTAACGATCACCCATGAGCAACAAACTGATCTTGCTGTTACGCTTTACACAAACAATTTAGGGCTAATCCAAGACACCCGACAGCTTCCTGCACTAGAGGAAAACCAAACCGTAGTCATTCGCGATGTCAGTAACCAGATGCAAACAGAAACCTTGCAAATCAGAAACGCAGGGGTAGTAAAAGAGCAAACGCTCAATAATGCTTTATTAAATTTCCACGCGCTCTTGCAACACTATATCGGTAAAAACGTCACGCTATCTCGCCAACAGCCAAATGGCGAGGAAGTAAGGCAAACCGTTACCCTGCTTAATGTTGATGGTAATACCGCGCTTGTGGAAAACGGAACGCAAGTAGAATCCGTTCCTCTAGCTTCGTCAAGTTGGCGCATTATTTTTCCAACCAGACCTGACAACCTGCTCTTAAAGCCTAGCCTGACGTTTCGCAGTCAAGGTACACCGGAACCCGCCCCAGCGAAGCTCAGTTACCTGACACAAGGGCTTAGTTGGCAAATGGACTATGTAATGACTCTAAACGAAGATAATACCGCACTTGTCGTTGATGGGTTAGCATCACTGATTAACAATACAGGTACACCTCTCAACAATGCACGAATTAATCTACTTGCTGGTGATGTCTATAAATCCGACTCCTCTCGCTATCGTGTTAAGGAGGTGATGATGGCCGCCGCGCTAGCAGACGAGGGCTCAGCGCCTTTGCCTGAAACAATTAATGACTACCAGCTATACACACTCAAAGACACCGTAACACTCCAAGACCAACAACGAACGCAAGTGCCTTTACTTCATGCAGATAAAGTGAAAGTTGAATCTCTGCAAAGATACAGTTTTTATATTCATGCAGGTATTGATAATCAAATTCAAAAAGTAAAACCCGAGTCCTTCATTCGTTTTACCAATAACCTACACCACGGTTTGGGTAGTCCATTACCTTCCGGTCAAGTCAGGTTCTTTTCCCCCGACAAGAAAGGAGAGTTACATTACACGGGCGGTACCCATATCAATCAAACAGCCGTAGGTGAACAAGTTGAATTAGCCATGGGTAAGGCCTTTGATGTGACCATTTCGAAGCGCCAAACGGATTATCAAACTGCGTTTGATGGAACAGTAGCGGAATATGAGTTACGTATTCAAAACAGTGCGAACAAGAGTCGTGATGTTGAAATCAGTAGCCTATTTTCTCAACCATGGAAATTAATCAGCAGTACTATGCAACCTTTAGAGCAAAGCGCAGGTTCGGCAAAATGGCGAATTAACGTACCTGGTAATAGCGAAGGATTACTGACCATGAGGGTACGTTTAACAAAGCAGAAATAACTAGTTGACAGGAAGCGCAGGCTGTTTATCAGCCCAGCGCTGCGCTTCTTCCGGATCTGGAAGCATATCTAGCTCGCCATGATGATAAACATCACGCATTCGTTTGATAGCTAGCGTATGGCCTTGGTTTGCCGCTAAGCGATAAAAATGTAAAGCTTGCTTATAGGATGGTTGAAAGTAATGCTCGAACCCTGCTTCGTAGATTTTACCCATCTGGTATTGAGCTTTCATATCACCCTTAGCAGCAGCTCTTTCTAAATAAATAGCCCCTTGGATACGGTTGTCCTTACCTTCTCCACGAAAATGTAAAAGATGGCCATATACAGAAAGCGCATTGCGACTGCCATTATCCGCAGCAAATCGAAATATCTTCATTAACCATTGATGCCGACGAGGAGAACTCCTAAAGAATCGGGAGCGAAAAATAAAATACGCCATCTGAAAAATGGCCGGTGCTATCCAGTGCATCAATACTCGCATAAATCCTACTCTCAACTATAAAAACAGCGCCAGCTAATGTAGCACAAATGACTATAAGGGATGAAGGGACTAGACAGTTTGACTTTCAACAAGCGCTAAAAACACATCGGCTTCAACGGGTCGTGAGAATAAGAAGCCTTGGAACTCATCACACCGCTTCTCGATAAGAAATGCCGCTTGAGCTTCGTACTCTACACCCTCTGCTACTACGCTCAAATTTAATGACTCAGCCATTGCAATAATGGCCGCCGTCAGCGAGCAATCATCGGCGTTATTAGGTAAGTCTCGGATAAATGTACGGTCAATTTTCAAGGTATCCAAAGGAAAACGCCTCAAGTACCCCAACGAAGAGTAGCCTGTTCCAAAATCATCCACGGCGATGCGCAGGCCTAGGGACTTTAATTGTATAAGTGTAGACTCTGTCTGGCTGACATCTTCCATGATCGCGCTTTCTGTCAGCTCCACTTCTATTTTGCCAGGTGTAACGCCAATCCGCTGGATAACCTCTTGAATCTCAGTGGCAAGACGCGTATCTCTGAATTGAACTGCACTGTAGTTAATGGAAACCAATAGCTCAAGATGTCCTGATTGATGCCATTTCTTAAGTTGCTGACATGCTTGCTCTAACACCCAAGCACCCACTTCATGGATGAGTCCTAGTTCTTCCATTAAAGGGATAAACTCAACCGGTGAAACATCTCCAAGTACGGGATGCTTCCAGCGCAGTAACGCTTCTGCGCCGATAATACGACGCTTCACAGCATGGACACGGGGCTGATAATGCAAATTCAACTGGTCATTTGCCAGTGCTCGGCGTAGTTCGCCTTCCAGCAGCATACGCCTCTCCGTCGTTTCACTCATACTCGGGTCATAGCAACGGTACATGTTTCGCCCTTGGCGCTTAGCATGCCGAATCGCATTTTCAGCATTGCGTACCAAAAGCTCAAGGTCGGGACCACTTTCGGCCACCCGTGCATAACCAATACTGGCTGTGAAAGAGACCTCGTGACCATTGGCTTGGCAGGGTTTGCTGATAAAGTCTCGTAATTCAGAAGCGAGTTCATGGTGTCGGTTCTGAGCAACCGTACTACATAGAGCCAGGGCAAATGTATCGCTTCCCCAACGACTGACTTCACTGCGTAGGTCTCTTACCTGAGTATCTAACTTATCAACAAATTCGCGTAAACGCTGTCCTATGACATCTAAAACAGCATTGCCTGTCATATAGCCAAAGATATCGTTAATGCGAACAAAGCGATCAATATTTATCAAGAACAGCGTCGTGCACCCTGCTCCTCTTACACACTCATGGATCATACTATCTAGAGCGCGCGAGAAAGACTCACGATTTTGCAGCCCCGTCAACGAATCGTAACGCGATAAGAACTGAATTTTTTGCTCTGCCGTTCTTTTTTCAGTGATATCTTGCAGCGTCCCTTGAATGGCAATAATAGTACCATGCTCACTTCGATCAAGTTCCGACTGAACACGCACGACACCTAAATCTTCGGTATCTATTCTGTAGGTTACCTCAAAGTCACGAGGTAATAGACTAGGGTCATCAGCTGCACGCACCAGAATTTGCGCTATTCGTTTTTGATCTTCAGGTACTAGATACTGAGACAGAAACAGGGGGGACTCTACACCTTCTGAAGGTATCTTAAGTATTGACTGCAGCTCCGGGGAAACAGAGAATTTTTTGTTGGACAAATCCCAACGCCAATAACCTAAGCGGGCAATTGACTGGGCTTTGACAAGTCGCGCTTCGCTCTCTACCAGGCTTGTCATCGCCTCTACCGCTCGGAGCATAAAACGTAGCCGCTGTTTAAGTAAAGTCCAGTTAATAGGCTTGGCAATGAAGTCCGTTGCTCCTACCTGATAGGATTCTTCAATCGAACTATCGCCTTCTAGTCCAGTGATCATTAGTACCGGTACGGTTTCACCTTGTCTCATGTGACGCAATCTACGACACGCTTCAAAGCCGTTCATCACGGGCATATCAACATCCAACATGATAAGGTCAGGCTTTATGACAGGAAACATTTCGAGTAAGCGCGCTCCGTTTTCTGCTGTCGCAACGGTATACCCCTGCTGCCTTAGATGTGCTGCGGCAACCATTCTAATGGTTGCATCATCATCAACCACTAAAATCGTTTTACCTTGTGATAGATCTTGCGCTGTTTTATCGGTCAAGTTATATCAACTCCCGTAACTGCTTTTCGGCTCTTGTGTTCGCAGCTACCAGCTGTTGGTATTGGTTAGCAAGATCATCTGTCTTAGATTCTCGGCAACCTAGTTCCATTTCCCGACTAATGGCACTGACAACTAGAAGCCCTAAATTACCGGAGCTAGACTTCATCGCATGAGATAAACGTCTAACCTCTTCAATGTCATCATTAGCGATAGCTACTTCTAAAGCCGCCAATAATTCCTGTCCATTATCTGAGTAAGTGGACACTAAAGAATCAAGTAAGGGTGAACCATTTTCATCTTGCAGCTGTGATAAGCTCTCCAACAACGAAACATCGACCTCTCTTTCACTGGGTTGAGCCGTTTTCAACGACGACTCAGCCTCAGAGGCTAATCCTTTAGAGGCTACTATACTCAGTTCACCTTGATTATTTTTCTCATCAAGCCAGCGCAACAACATTTGGAAAAGTCCTGAGCGACTAAAAGGCTTGCTTAAATAATCATCCATGCCATTGCTAAGGTACAGCTCTCGATCACCATCCATCGCATTTGCGGTAACAGCTACGATCGGCGTATAGGGAAGTTGACTTGCAATCTCTTGCTCACGAATGGTTGCCGTTGCGGTAATCCCATCCATAACCGGCATCTCTATGTCCATTAAAATCAGGTCGTAACGATTCTGCTGCCACTTTTCAATAGCTTCGATGCCATTTGCAGCAACATCAGCAGAGCAACCAATTAGGCGGAGTAAGCCCAGAGCGACTTGCTGATTCACAGTATTATCCTCTACGAGCAGAAGATGCCCCTGCAATTCACCTAAGACCTCGGTTTCCGGTACTAACTTTTCAAAGGAACTCTCTTCACCATCTGTCAATAAACTGGCTAAATTATCCAGTAATGCAGAGGGAAGGATGGCCGCGCCTTGTTTTTGAAGTAATTTGGCATTTTCGGGCAACCACGTTGTATCGGGCAGCAGCGTTTCCGAGATAACAGAAAATTTTAAGCCTGTCGCACCTATGCGATGATTTAGAGAGTGTATGAAACGACTGGTGCTTCTATCTTTCCTTGAAAAAGGCAACATAACAACATCAAAGCCCTTTCCTCTCGCAGCAGCATTAATAATCTGGCGCTCCGCTAACTGTAAGCTATTAGCAATATCAGTATATACATCCCAACCGGTTAATAATTCACGAATTGACGCATGTTCAGGCAAGTCATCCGCAATGATTAAGACACGGTATCCCCCAAGCAATGTTTTACCGCTCACTCCTTGCTGGAGGTCTTCCATATGTAGCGGTAACTCAAACCAGAAGGTAGAACCCGCCCCTAAAACACTATTTACGCCAATTTTCCCCTCCATTAATTCAACCAATTGTTGGCAAATGGCCAATCCCAATCCAGTCCCCCCATACTTTCTTGTGATCGATGAGTCAGCTTGGGAAAAAGATTCAAAAATTCGCTTTTGCGAATCTTCTGTAATACCAGGCCCTGTATCATTGACCTCGATACGCAAGAAAGGATGCTCACCCGAGAAGCTTCCAGACACCCCGATATCGACTTTACCTTTATGGGTAAACTTGATTGCGTTACCCACTAAGTTTAACAATACTTGTCGAAATCGAACGGGGTCTCCGGTCATACGACCACAGAACCGAGAATCATAATGAGTGGATAATGCGATACCTTTACTGTTAGCCACCTCACCCAGCAACTGCACCACCTGCTCAATCTGCTCATAAAGATCAAAGTGAATAGATTCTAGCTTTAACTGGCCCGCTTCGATCTTAGAGTAATCAAGAATGTCATTAATGATATTTAATAGAGACCCGCCTGATTTGTGGATCGTTTCTGCATAGCGTCTCTGCTCTTCAGAAAGCGGAGTACCCAACAGTAGCTCGGCCATACCCAGTACACCATTCATTGGTGTACGTATTTCATGGCTCATTGTTGCCAAGAAGCGAGATTTAGCAAGGTTAGCCTCTTCTGCAATATCCCGGGCGTGTTTCAGCTGATCATCACGTACGGCTATCTGTCCTAACATGGTATTAAAACCCGTTACCATGACGCCAAATTCATCCTTTGAATCATAGGATACACGGCGGGTATAGTCGCTTTTTTCAGAGACCACACGCATAGCCGTTACCAAACGTTCAATTGGATTAAGAATAACTTTTTGCAAACGGGTAGAGATTAAATACCCTACACAAAGCACGACCAAGAGAGCAACCGAACCAAAGATTAACCAGTTTGTAACCATTGTTTTATAACTTGACAGACTAACTCGAACCATCAAATACCCAACTATACGTTCATTCACCCGAATAGTTTGGTGTATATCGAGATAGTCATCGGTAAAGGTATAAGACCAATCCTGCTCGTTAGCCTGAAAGTTTTCTATATTGATTGCAGCTAGAGATGTCTGAAGAATGCTCTCATCAACTTGTTGATACTGAGCAAAATATTTACCCTGCTGATCTGTAAGTACAGCAGACACAATATCTTTGTTTGCACTAAACGTATTTAACAGCTCATTGGCTGTCACGCTATCATCAAATATCAATGTGGCCGAAGCATTGATGCTGACCGCTTTGGTTAACGAGTGCACTGATTGCACTAGCTGGTCCCGACTGTTGAGCCAAAAATTAACGATAAAAACAGTATAAGAAAGAATCAGCACCACTAACGTGGTCAGCATCACAATGGCAGACAACTTATGGCGCACTGGCAGATTACGAAAGAATTTATTCAAAGCACATCCAAAATAATCAATAATAAAACTAACTTATGCCAAACAGATGTAACAAAGCAATCCCTGTAATGGGTGAAACGCTTTGGTAAAAAGTATCTCCCTAGTCAAATGCCAAACCACAATAAACTTATAGCAAAGGATTCTGAGATAACAACGTTATCGGCAGGTAAACTCTCAGCATAATGGTTTCATAACAAAAAGGTGATCTAATGCAAACATTTCAGGACAACTCGCTTTCTATAGGCAATACACCGTTGGTCAGACTTAGCAGACTGGCTCCCCACGCTGAGATTTACGCCAAAATTGAATCCCGGAATCCAGCAGGTTCTATCAAATGCAGGATAGGTGCTAGCATGGTGTGGGCTGCCGAGAAGTCAGGTCAGCTGAAGCGGGGTATGACACTTGTTGAGCCCACCAGTGGCAATACAGGCATCGCATTAGCCTTTGTAGCAGCGTCGCGCGGTTACAATTTAATCCTCACCATGCCAGCATCTATGAGCATAGAGCGCAGAAAGCTGATGAAAGCACTTGGCGCAAACATTGTTTTGACGCCGCCAGAAAAAGGCATGAAAGGCGCGATTGAAAAAGCTCAAGAACTGGTTGATGCAGATCCAAGTAATACATTAATGCTACAACAGTTCCAAAATCCAGCTAATCCCGCTATCCATGAACAAACCACGGGACCTGAAATATGGAAAGACACGGAGGGCCAAATAGATGTTCTGGTGGCCGGCGTGGGAACTGGGGGTACGATTACCGGAACATCACGCTATATCAAACACACCCAAGGGAAAGCGATTACCAGCGTTGCCGTAGAACCAATAGATTCTCCAGTTATTACTCAGACAATTCAAGGCGAAGAAGTAAAACCTGCACCACATAAAATTCAGGGAATTGGCGCAGGCTTTGTACCAGCAAATTTAGACTTAACACTGGTCGATAGCGTGGAGCAAGTCAGCAACGACGATGCCATTGCTACAGCAAGACGTTTAATGAAAGAAGAAGGCATTCTAGCAGGCATCTCATGCGGCGCAGCAACAACAGCCGCATTACGTATTGCAGAAAAGCCTGAGTTTAAGGGCAAAAAGATTGTCGTCATCTTACCCGACTCTGGAGAGCGCTATCTATCGACAGCGCTGTTTGAAGGCATGTTTACTGACAATGAGCTAGTACAATAATCTAAGCTATTGCTCAAACCATAAGGCTCCCTATGTCTATTAACACTGGGAGCTTTACAACATTATTTTTCAATACGCACAACTCTTAGTAGTTTTGAACTAACTTTAAAGCCTTCATCCTGTAATGTACTCAATTTCATCGCAACACGCACCTTCCGGCCTCGGGTTTCAAAACCAACCATACCCAAATCACTTGAAATGAAACCACTGTAGTCGGCTACAAGCAGACTACCATTAGATTTTAAATCTGCCAGCTCGCTTTTTGACAATAGCTCATGCCTATCTATGTAGATAATATGACATTCATTTAAAGCGACCGAAGATTCGGCACTGGCAACATGGATAGGTAAATTATTAACCAGCTCATTTCTTACTACCGACTCGAGTTTGGACTTGAGTGATGGGTTACCAACCACACACAACTGATACCTATCAATGGGGAGCAGTTTATCTTCCGGCCAAGAGATGAAGGATAGAAAGTTGTAGATATAAACCGACTTTATATCATCCAAAACACTGTCATCTGCCCGCAACGAGGTACTACTGATAGCTAATCCACAGAGTAAAAAAACAAAATAACGTTTCAGGTTCAATAAAGACATCATTAGAACCTCACCGTTAATTTAGCAGAAAGGCTCCGTTTAATCTCAGTATTCTCTGATACGCCGCCGACATTGATGGGTGAAGTATTGAACTCCTGATGGCCGTTATCAAACAGGTTCTGGCCTATAAAACTCAACTCAACCTCAGGTGAGACTTGCCAGCCCAACCTGATATCAGTTCGTAAATAAGCATCCACACCCGTATCTCTTACAATCAATACAGGAGAACCTACAGGAGATAGTTCAGATACATAATAAAGACTAACATCTAATTCCCAATCGGTATTAATATCCCAATATGATCGCAAGGCTAGCTGATGTTCAGGGGATTTATTACTCGATACCGTCGGCTCAACCAAATCGGGAAGCTTATTGTAAGACTGTTGCAACCAACTATATGAAGCCGCTAATGACCAATTGGGTAAGACTTGCCAACGAATGGCCATTTCTGCACCAAAGGCATCCGCACTAGCCTCATTTCCAAAAATCAATAGTCCAGCCTGATTCTGTAACGGATTATACAAACGATCGACTTTCAAGGTTGTTAAGTCATCATACCAATAGCGAAACCCAACAAGATCCAAGGAAAATTCTTCTGCGGGCTGGTAGCGAACACCTAACTCAAGCGACGATAATTTTTCGGGCTTATGAGTGCTATTACCAAACGCCTGGTAAGCAGAGTTGGAGGCAACCGTTCGCTCTATTCTTGAGGGAGTTCGCGAAGAGTAGGAAAGTGCCCCCCAAACTTGCGTTCGAGGGGTAGCTAGCCACACACCTCTCAACGTAGGCTGCCATTGGCTACCAGTAATAGAGGAATACTCATACCCAATTCCGGACAAAAAGCGAAAGGAATCGGTTACACTGAGCTCATTTTGCGCAAACAGGTTTAGCGTGTTATTGACCTCTTTTTGAGGATCAAAAAGCACAACCGGTGTAGGGGAAAGATTTGTCGTAATAGTATCTCTAGAAGACCTTAAGCCTATTCCGACCGCTGTTTTACCCTGATCATGCTTCCAGCCTTTTTCAAGATCAATATCCAGCACCGAAGCAGACTGATCAGCATTTACTCCTCACGCTGAGTATAGTCAACGTAAGCTTGAGCTGTCGTCCAATCACTATCAGAGGTTTGGCTCCAGCTACCTAACACATGCCAGCCTGCATACTTATGCCGATCACGCACATCAATCAGACAAAACGTACATAAGCCAAATTCAGGAATAGATAACAAACCTGAGAGCTGCTGTTGAGAAGCGCCAGCCATTTGCATTAACTGTATCTGAGGCAGCACTACAGTAAAAAAATCCGGAGCATAAGGGTTAACTTCAGACTTAAACTGGCGCTGATCTGAGTAACCATTAAAAAGACCAATATCAAACGTTACAGTTTCGTTTAAATCTAAATCCGTGTCCGTTCGTAACGAAAGCGACAAGTGCTTAGCATCGTCGTTTGCAACCACAGGATAGACATCCAGGCCCGACGTAGAGGTCGCTTTATTTTCTTTTATCAGATTAACCTTCCCACTAAGACGATAACTGCTGCTGTCCCCAAACTCACCACCGTACCGAAATCCCGCCTCTTTGTTTTGGCTACCAACATTCGCTGTGAACTCACCACTTTGGCTACTGTAGGATGAACGAGTAATAATATTAATCACACCATTCATGGCATTCGCACCCCAAGCAGCAGAGCCAGGGCCTCGTATCACTTCAATCCGTTCGATATCCTCAATACGAATATCTTGCATATCCCAGTAGACACCGCCAAATGTGCTGTTATACAGGCTTCGACCATCCAGTAAAACTAAAAACTTATTAGCAAAGATTTCATTAAAACCACGAGAGTTCACCGCCCAAGTGTTACCACTTACCGCACCCACATTAATACCGGGAACCATTCTTAAAGCTTCAGGTACGTTAGCAGCAGCAGAGCGTCGAATATCTTCTGCGGTAATAACATAAACAGCTGCTGGCGTTTCACTCAACTTGGATGGAATTTTTGAAGCGATACCAACCTCGAGAGAAGAAAGTTCACCAATAGAAAGCGCCTTTAAGTCGCTTAGGGAAAGCCCTTCATCTGCAATCACCTGAGTGCTTAGCAAACAAGTGAAGAATAGCACTCTATACCTAGAATATATCGCCAATTTACTACCAGTCCCTAAATCCAAAAGGCTCACAAGATGTACTCAATATAGTACGAACACCCTCAACCTTGGAAGCTAAGTAATGTTTAGCTATTAGTATAGAAGCTAATTTCAAATACGCCTTCGCACATTTCAACTTTTCATATCTTTTCTATAAAGAAAGTTTTTGTCTACCCTATTTCTTTGAACCAGGTCAAAGGAGGGGCAAAAAATGCTTGGCCCGTTACCGCTTTAGTAAACCCCATCAAGCGATCATGATTACCTTGCCCATCTCCTTCAACCATGCTCTTTAGCATCAATGTGAAATTTTCGGGCGTACGGCAGTAACTGGCAAACAGCAACCCCGATTCCTGCAATGTGCCATAGGGCATACTGTGCCGTAATATTTCTAAAGATTGACCCTGATCATCTTTAAGGGATGTCCGTTTTGTGTGTGCGGTTAAGGGCTTGTCCGCTGACGGGTACTCAATATTATCTGCTTTGGTACGCCCATATGTGTCTTCTTGATCTTTCAACGATTGAGCATGCCACTTAGGTAAATTATGAACATAGCGCTGAAGATGTATATAAGAGCCACCCTCAAAATCAGGATCCTCTTCCCCTACCAAGGCAACGTCTTTTTTATGGTCCCCTTGCGGGTTCTCAGTCCCATCCACAAATCCCGTAAGGTCTCTAGCATCCAGATAACGAAAGCAAGAGACCTCCTCTGCGATGGTGACATGGGAGCCAAATAAAGCAATCAACCGCGTTGCCAACTCAAACGTCATGTCATGCCGATCAGAGCGAATATGCAGTAACAGGTCTGCAGGGGTGATTGGCATCTCAGCAGACCCTTTCACAGTTGGGAAATTTGCCAGTAAAAATGGTCGCTTCGATGGCGATATTTGAGACCAATACTCACTCCCAATAGCAATAACCGCGTGTAATGATTGGCCGGAAAACTGCTGTTTCATGGCATCAATAACGCCTTGGCTCTGAGCTAATGCTTGCTTGACCGCTCTATGGGAGCCTTCGACCACATTTAATGTGACAAACAAAGCATCGCTGTTTGCATCCGCAATAACGCCTGACTGGTAATTAGCATTCATCATTTCACCTCTCTTTCTAAGCATCTTATTCTGGCTCTGAATGCATCAGCCTACCAATAATAAAAATCAACAAAGTACATAAACGCTCTTTATCGATCACTTAGTATCTTGCGTCGATATCGGGCGAGCTGTATCACGTATCCACTCACTCCAAGAGCCTGCATATAGGATCGAGTTATCAAACCCCGCATGAGACATAGCCAGTATATTGTGACAAGCAGTGACACCTGATCCACACATATGAACGACAGGCTGCGTTAAATCGACCCGCTCAGCCCATTCATGCGCTAGCTGCTGTGCCGACTTAAATACACCATCTTCAGAAAGATTCTCCTGAAACGGCCGATTAACAGAGCCGGGGATATGCCCGGCAACGGGGTCAATCGGCTCTACCTCACCTAAAAAACGTGGCCTGGCGCGTGCATCGACAATCTGCAGTAGTTCTAGTTTTTTAACAACGTCCGTTGTGGATAAATAGGATGTATTTTGAAAAGGTGCCTGTACCGCGAAATCACCCGCTGACAGTTCTGGCAAACTATCTGTCATCTTGCCATTGAACGCCTGCCAAGCCTGCAAACCACCATCTAAAACAGCAACGTCTCCATGCCCCATGTAGCGTAAAAGCCACCATAATCGAGAGGCCATCGCACCTTGCATATCATCATAAACGACAACCTGCACACCCTGCTCAACCCCACAGCCCCCCAGCTTTTGGGCAAGCGTCTCAAAGTCAGGTAAAGGGTGGCGCCCTGAGATATCTGTGATTTGAGAGGAGAGGTCAGACTCCATATCAAAAAAGTGGGCATCTGGAATATGCGAAGTTTGATACAACAAACGCCCTTTTTTCTGATCGGTTAAATAAGACCGGCAGTCAAAAATTTGCCACGCTCCCTTCTGATATTCAGACTTCAAGGTTGCTGCATCGATCAAGGTCTTATAGGTCATCCTTCTCTCCCGATGATTAGATCAGAGGTATTGAGCCAACTCTGATGTTAATAACTCCAATTCGTTCTCGGCCTTTTGCTTCGCTTTTTTCTTGAGTGACTCAACTTCCGAACGCTTTTCTTCTAGTATGAGTTTTGCTTCAGCGCTTTTATCCGATGCTGCATCAAGACGATCAAAATAACGCTTGAGCTGCATTAAAATAGCACGCCGGCGGCCCTCTTCTACACGTGCGATCTCTTCGGCTGTCTTTTCTTTCTTCTCAACTTGAGATTCTTCAGATTGAGTAGCCACATAGTTCAACGGTCGGATACCGGCTGCAACTCGTACCTTATCCATAAAAGGTACTGATATTTCACGTGCTTTCTCGGCACCTTTTTTTAGCTCAGCTTCGACAAACCCCAAATCATTCATCAGCTCATTATAACGAGCACGCGGCGCCGACAGCTGTGTATCCAAAAATTCAAATAGCTCTTTCTTTGCTTCACCCCAAGCGATCCCCTCTAGGTATCTCTTGCGCATTTGCTCTGTTTCAGTTGTCGTCGCAAAGCAGTTATAAAGTTGGAACAGTGTACTGCTATCAGGATCTTTGGGCTCACCAGGGGCTTTGGTATCCGTCACAATTTGGTTTATCAGCTTGCGTAGCTGATCAGCCGAACAGAAAAGCGGAATGGTATTATCGTAACTTTTAGACATCTTACGACCATCAAGCCCCGGAATCAGTTGCGTTTCCTCATCCACTTGAGCTTCAGGCAAATTAAATAACGGCTGATAGGCATGGTTAAAGCGCCCTGCAACATCTCTTGCCATCTCGATATGCTGAATCTGATCTTTACCAACGGGGATGATATCTGCATTAAACATCAGAATATCCGCTGCCATCAAAACCGGGTAGCTAAATAACCCCATGGTGACACCGTCATCTATATCATCTTTACCGGCATCACGGTTCGCATCCACCGAAGCTTTGTACGCATGCGCACGATTCATGAGGCCTTTCGAAGTCAAACAAGTCAGAATCCAGGTCAACTCAGTAATTTCAGGTATATCTGTTTGGCGATAGAATGTCGCCTTGTCCGTGTCCAATCCCAGAGCCAACCAAGTCGCTGCAATCTCTTGAGAAGAACGTGCCACCCTTTCAGGGTCATGACACTTAATCAGTGCATGGTAGTCAGCCAAAAAGAAGAAGCTATTGTAAGCATCATTATTACTGGCATCTATCGCTGGCTTAATCGCTCCTAGATAGTTACCGATGTGTGGCGTACCTGACGTTGTAATACCTGTGAGTACTGTTTTTTTGGACATTGCTAACAATCCTGGATCTAAATCGGTAAAAAATTTGCGCTTAATCATACACAAAATTGTGCGTAGATTCGCCTCTTTCCCCAGGTAACGTTAATTAGATTAGCCGATGATGAAACTCTGACTCAAAGCAGGTAAGCTTGTACAGTCGTATTGTTTATTTCACTTATCAGATTAAAGCGGAACCTTATGCTGACAGTTATTTCCCCGGCCAAAACATTGGACTACGAGTCCCCTGTCACGACCAAACTGCACTCTATGCCTCGGTTTATGGAGCACTCAGCTCAGTTGATCAATACGCTGGAAACACTTTCTGTTCAAGAGGTCGCCGAGTTAATGAAACTCAGCGATAAACTGGCAAGTCTTAACGTAGCGCGCTACGCCTCTTGGCGAGCGCAGTTTGATCCCAATAATGCCCGGCAAGCCATACTTGCTTTCAAAGGTGATGTGTACACGGGTCTTGCAGCTGAAACACTTAGCGAAGAGCAACTCGAATATGCACAACAACACCTGCGCATACTCTCTGGGTTATATGGAGTATTAAAACCACTCGATCTGATGCAACCCTATCGGTTGGAAATGGGGACGAAGCTCAACAACGCCAAAGGCAAGGACCTCTATCAGTTTTGGGGAACACTCTTAACCGAATCGCTAAATGAGGAATTGTCCGGTGATAGAACCCCTGTTTTAGTGAATTTAGCGTCTAACGAATATTTTAAGGCAATCAAACCTAAACTGCTCAAGGCACGCGTAATTACCCCGGTCTTTAAGGATTGGAAAAACGGCCAATACAAGATCATTAGCTTTTACGCAAAAAAAGCGAGAGGCTTAATGAGCCGCTATATCATTGAAGAGAAGATAAACGCACCTGAAGCACTCAAGGCGTTTAATTATGAAGGATATCAGTTTTCGGAAACCTTATCTGAAGGCGATGCCCTCGTCTTCACACGGGATCATAACGAATAGCTCGTCAACATATCTAACAATAAAAATGGCGCTTACAAGCGCCATTTTTATTCAGTACTGAATATGAGCAGCTTAAGGCTGTTCTATACCTACAATAAACCAATGCGCATTTTCTGTATTCATATCACGAGTAAGATGCCAAATTTCGCTGAATTCACTTGGCTGCTCACCCTCAGACTCCTTGATCCAACCATAAAAGTGGATACTGGCCACTACATGATCGTTGTTATCAATAAAGTTAATTAGCTCCGCCATTACGGATACCACATCGGTATGTTGATCCGCTGCGTATTTACTACGCTCAGCAATTAGCTGCTCCAGTAACTCCGGGCTTGTGTAGGTTTCTATTTCTGCCCAGTCCTGACGATCCCAAGCAGCTTGTAGCGTCGTAAAATGCTCACGAGCACCGCCCAGAAATGCAACTTTATTGAACCATTGAGGAAGCACCAAGTCAGGTTCAGACAGCTGCGTCGCCGCCGCGGACATCGGTGTAAAATGCTGTGGCTGCTGAACCTGCTCGACAGGTTCTTTGGTCTCACGATATTGCGGTTGGCCTGCGTATTGGGGCTGAGGCTGTTTCTGCTTCATCATGGCAAAAAGCTTATAAGCTAAAAATGCCATAAGTCCTATCAGCAATATATCCATAAACTGGATGCCATCAAAAGCGCCACCAAACAATAGAGCACCAAGTAAACCACCCGCTAAAAGACCTCCCAACATGCCGCCCATCATTCCGGACTTTTTAGGTGCAGTATTCGTTGCGTTCTGTACGGGAGCCTGCTTCTGAGCAGGGGCTACTTTTTTGGGCGCTGAGTAGGATTTTCCGAATGAAGAACCTCCCCCTAAACGCTTCGCCTCTGCTTCAGGCGCAATAAAGTTAAAAGTAAAAAAAGCGATTAGAACAGATAGAAACAATGTGCGCATTATTAACCTCAGCTTGCTTTTAGAATCCGTTTCATTACATCAGCAACGACGGCAAGATAGATCCCTATGAAGATCAATATCATACCAGCGATATGGAAAGAATGTATCTGCTCCCCCAGAAATAAAGATGACAATAATATGCCAAACAATGGCATCAAGTGAATAAATAGACCCGCTTTTGCCGCGCCTAGTTCCGCAACGCCCCTATTCCAGAATAGATAAGCCAATATAGAAGGGCATAGTGCCATGTAAACAACTGTGGTTACGGAGCTCAGGTGCCATTCAATAGGTTCAGCGCTCTGCAGCTCCCAAAGAGAAAAAGGTAATAAGACTAGGATACCAATCGCTACCGTTACCCCAAAAAATGTAAAACCATCCAAGCCTTGAGGCCGCCAACGCAGTATCACAGAATAGGAAGCCCAACACAGTACACCGGCCAACACCCACAAATCACCCCGATTAAACGCCAAGGTTAATAGTTGCGACAAATCTCCTTGAGAGATCAGTATGAATACGCCCAATAACGAGCTCGCGACACCAACCCATTGCCGCAGCGAAACAGCCTCTTTCAATAAGAGCCCTGTAATTAACAAAATAATGATGGGAATAGCCGACTGCATCAACGTCGCATTCATAGCCGTTGTGCCGGTAAGGCCAATATAAATGAAGGTATTGAAGCTAGCCACACTCAATACAGAGAGCAACAATAGAATTTTCCAGTGCTTTTTTATCAACGACCAGTTTGTAATGAGACGCGGTAGCAAAAAAGGAAGAATAATAAGCAAAGCCAACGTCCATCGCATCTGCGCCATCGTGACGGGTGGCAAGATAAGGTGCATTGCGCGTCCAAGCACAAAGTTACCCGCCCAGAACAAAGTTGTCAGGGTAAGTAAGAGATAAGCCATGATTATTCCTTAGTAAGCCAACGGGAGAGCAACGTTTTATTTTCCTCTTTCCCGGTAAGAATGTACTGTAATACATTGTAGTTATTGACGGTCCACTCTACCTGACGAAAGGCTTCACTTAAACCGCAAAACAGAATTTCGTCTCCCAACTGGAGTTCTTTCAACTCCCCTGGGAGCATTTTAATTTCACCCTCACGCCTTAGCATCAGAGGGAAAGCAGGCAGCATTTTGCGATAGTCTCTCGGATCTTTGAGCAGGACGTTCATTTTTATCAGAACACCTTCATCCAAGGCCATATTAATAGCGGGCGTCTGCTCTTCAGATAAAGTAAAAGCCCAACTATCCAACTCATCTTCGCCAACCACACTACTCATGCGATTCAGTAAAGTATGCGCCCAAACATCGTCGTAATGCTCCAAGGCTGCAATAAAAGCAGGCAATAAAGGTGTTTTAATCTGCGCCATAATCTGATTAGCGATAATACGGCCCGGCTCCATGACAAAATCTGCCCCGGAATGCTCAAAGACTCGCCGATTGGCATCCAGATTCTGCCTGACAACTGTTACGAGCTTAGGCTTTAGTTCCCTTGCAGTCATAATAATAGAAAGGTTATCGGCATCATTATCAGTACCGGCTACAATACCGATGGCATCATGAATACCGGCTTCTTCCAATGTTTTGGCTTCTGTTCCTACGCCCCAGATCTGCTGAGCTGTTTGGTTAACACTCTCAGGTTTCGCATCAATGACAGTGATGGCCACATCATGCTCTTTAAAAGCTTTATAAAGTGCACGACCAAAACGACCAAACCCACAAATAATCCAACGCCCCTGCGTGTTTTGATAGGCGCTGGATAACGGTCGATGGTAAGGGTTAATTAGCCAATCATAAACCAAATGCTTATAAGGCGAGTGCACTGCCATAGACAAGTAACCGGCATAAGCTTGAAAAGGGTCGACCACTAAGTCGGTTCCAAATGAAAGCAGATTAGCCGTTGTCACATCGGCCTCTGTTCGGCTGATCACCAACCGCTGCGGCACCAACAATTTACTCGCGATAGATATAGCTAGGTTAGCGCTATCGTCATTCGTGAGCGCTAGCACACCAATACAGTGAGAATGCTGTAGCCCCGCATCATAGAGCACATCCGGCAGCGCGCCATCTGCACAGAGACCGGGCACCCGAAGGGGCAAATGGTCCATCTCTAAATCATCAATGCGGTCTTGGTCTATGTCGACTACCACAGCGCGAATATCACGTTTTGCCAGCTTATGAACAACAATCCGCCCGGTTACGCCATAGCCACACACCAAATAGAAGGGCTCAGCAAAGCCCGCGACTTCACTGGTAAATGAACGTCGGCGTAACAACCGACCAAACACGGGCTCCTGCACTAAGGCGAGTGTCGAACCAATACCGTACAACCAAGCCACGACGGTCGCGTAGATCATCAGCAGTGTCCACATACGCTGAGCACTGGTGAACTCGTAAGGAATCTCTCCAAAACCGATGGTGGACCCCATGAAAGACACGAAGTAGACCGCATGGAAAAAGTCCATACGCCACACATTTCCTTCATTATCTTGCCCGGGTATCAGAACGAACCCCAAAATAGAAATGGAGTAGACCACTATCATCGTGATCAACGGCACCCGCAAGCGCCGTAGCAGGAGATATAAAACGTTATTCATAAACTAGCGGCGTACCACTATCGTTTCGACGACCAATAAAACCACGGAGACGATATTAGCTAGTAACGCACCGCCAGATAAAGAGACGATACTTGCCATCATTTCGGGTGTCATTCCCCCGCTGATCTGCTCTGCAAACCCCCAAAGAATGGCTGCAATGATTAACTGAAGGTCGGCAACCAAGCTCGTCGCTAACATAAGCGCGCCGAGATGTGTACGATCACCAAACTTAAGAACAGTACAAATCAGACTAACAACCAATGCCGCGAACAGTTCAAATACGTTGTGATGTATGACTTTGTCAATTTCACCAAGAAAAAAGCCAAAGTTAAGCGTTAGCGCCAATACGATAAAAAAAGCAAAAATCACCTTCTCACGATTCATCTATTCATCCTTCAGAATAACCACAGCATTGTTATCAATCCGATTGTATCGGGTGTAGCAACAGATGGCTACGTTGATTAATGGAACCCTCTCTTTATACAACGGTCTAGTTTAGACTAGGCCTTTAATTCGAGTAACGCATAAACTTTCCCTCTGAGTTTGAGACACACTAATGAAGAAACCTGCACTGACTTTCGTTAAGTATTGGATTTTTGCGCTGGCTACTGCCGTTGCTGCATCAAGCTCCTTGGCAACGCCCATTATTAAGAGCGAAAATGATGACCGGTTATATCGTACGATAACGCTACCTAATCAACTCCAAGTCCTTTTAATTTCTGACAGGGAGACAGATAAGGCAGCCGTGTCCATGGATGTTGCAGTAGGCTCAGCGGCTAACCCTGACTCACGACCTGGCTTGGCGCATTTCTTAGAGCATATGCTCTTCTTGGGGACAAAAAAGTATCCTGAGGCAGATGAATATCAAGCGTTTATTCAATCTCATGGCGGCTCACATAATGCGTTCACCGCATTAACAAATACCAATTACTTTTTCGATATCAATGCAGCGGACCTTGAACCAGCCATCGACCGCTTTTCTCAGTTTTTCATATCTCCCCTGTTTTCAGAAAATTATACCGACAGGGAACGCCACGCCGTTCATTCAGAATACCGTGCTAAAATCAGGGATGATGGCCGCCGAATTTACGCAGCCAACCAAACTTTAATTAACCCCGCACACCCTGCTAGCCGCTTTGCTGTTGGTAATCTTGATACACTACCCAATGACAAAACCGGCCAGCTTCGCAAAGACCTTCTGGATTTCTACGCACAACACTACTCGGCTAATCGAATGAAGTTAGTCATCTTGGGGAAGGAACCCTTAGATGACCTACAAGCACTTGCGATTCATTACTTTTCTGCGATAGAAAACAAAGCATTACCGAAGTTTGAAATTACCGAACCTCAGATACTTCCATCATCGCTCAAAAGTAAAATTGAAATACAAACATTAGCTGATATTCGACAGCTGACTCTCAATTTTGTCACTCCCAGCAACCAGCCCTATTTGGAAAGCAAACCACTCCAGCTGATTAGTAGTTTGGTTGGTTACGAAGGAGAAGGCAGCCTGCTCGCTTTGCTGAAAGAAAAAGGCTGGGCAACAGGCTTAGGTGCGTCACCTGGTGCCACCTACAAACATGAAAGCAGTTTCCATGTTTCTATTTCTCTAACGCCTTCTGGTATGGAGCATGTAGATGAGATCATTGCACTATTTTTCTCTTTTATCGAAAGCCTGAAACAAACAGGTATCAGTGAATCACTCTTTAAAGAAGAGCAACAGCTTGGCAAAACCGCTTTTCAGTTTTTAGCTAAGCAATCTCCTATTCATTATGTCACGCAACTCGCCCAACGCATGCAAGAGTTCGAGCCTGCTTATTGGCTGAATTACCCCTATATACTTAGTAAGTATGAGCCAACACGCTATCAGCAGTTTCTCAGTTATATCTCACCTAAAAACATGACCCTAAGTGTACAGGCGCCTTCCATTCAAGGAGATACCAAAGAGCCTTATTACAACACATCCTATCGCACGTCTACGATAGAAAAGGCACTCATTAAAAAATGGGAGCAAGCGCCCATTTTGCCCGAGCTGCATATTCGAGGAAACAACCCTTTTATAGCTGAAAACCTTGCAATCAAGCCAACACCTGCGGATGAAAAAATCACTCCTAGTTTACTTAAGCATACACCAGATGGTATTCGCAGTTGGCACCTGCAAGATACCCTTTATAACACCCCAAAAGCTGATTATTTCTTCACGCTCCTCACCCCACTTGCAAGAGAGAGTGCCGATGCGACCGTCGGTTTAAATCTTTACACGCAGATGGTTAGCGAAGAGCTGAACAAAGTACTCTATGATGCTGATATGGCAGGTTTATCCGCGAGTATCTACCCCCATCAACGCGGTATCAGCGTTAGAATTTCCGGTTACAATGACAAACTAGGCAACATCGCCACACTGATAGCAAAAACCATGCGAGCACCCGACTATTCCCCTCAGCGCTTCGCTCGAATTTTAACGGCTTACCAGCAGCAATTAAAAAATGCAGAAAAAGAAAAGCCCTATAATCAACTCTTTCGGGTAGGGTATGAAACCCTATTACAGGATGCCTCACTGACGGCACTTCAGACAGCAGCAGATGCCTACTCGCTTAACAGCTTAAAAGCCCTCGTGGAAGCACTTTTTACCAAGGTTGAATTAAGAACCCTCTCTCACGGCAACCTCACAACAGCAGAAGCAGCCAAAATAAATAACGATCTTGTCACTGCACTGGCCCCTATCAACACCGCCGCTGTTGCACCTCCACTTATGGTCAAGCAGCTTAACGGTACGCTTGTTGAGAACGTAAACATAGAGCATAACGACTCAGCCGTTCTACTCTATATGCAAAGCTTGGATGATAGCTATCAAGCACGAGCCAGTACGGCTGTATTAGCTGAGATATTATCTGCCCCTTTCTACAGTCAGTTACGCACTGAAGAACAACTTGGCTACATTGTTTTTGCCTCACCCATTACATTGAATAAAGTATCGGGTATCAGTTTTGTGGTTCAATCACCTAATACTCCTGCGGACACGGTAGCATCGCGCATGGCGTACTTTTTTGAACAATTCACACCCACCTTAGAGACATTAAGTGATGCTAGCTTTCAGAAGTTTCAAACCAGTGTCTTCAATCGAATCAACGAACAAGATGTTCAACTAACCTCTAAAACCCGTCGCTTCTGGAGAGAAATAGACCAAAATGAGTGGGAATTTAATAGCCGAGAGCAGCTATCCGCTGCGCTGAAACAACTAACAAAAGAGGACGTGATAAAACAGTGGGGAGTGCTTCGACAGCACACACTGCTCCTAAGCACCCAAGGCCGGACGTTTAACGAGGTTTCGGCGGCAATTCCCCCTGAGGAATAAACTGCCGCCCTTGAGGCCTTGCTTCTTCACAGAGTCCGGGATTGAGTATGCATCGGTCCCGGACCTCATCTTCATATATACGCTGAAAGACAGCATCCTCCCCTTTCAAGTCTGATTTAGAGAAGACTTTCCCCGCTTTGAACTCGCGAACAATAGGCAAAGGAGAAGGAGCTACCACCGTAGGGGGTGGCAGATCCGATGGCTTATCAACAGGTACAACTTCCATCATCTGCTCCGGATCAAACGTTCCTCGCTTCTTGCGATGATAAGCCCACCGAGGGTCTACCGTTCCCTCTGAATAGCCAATTGGTTTGGAAATACTGTAAGGTATAGGCTCTTCTGCATAGATTAACGGCGTTATGCTGGCCGCTAAGAAAGACAAGCAGACGGTACCCACTGCCTTTACCATGTTTCCTCCATGGGATAGATCGACTCTGCGTAAATTGCCAACTCTTCAAGCATCTCCCGCTGCGATGAGCTTACATCTGCCTGCTGATAAAGCTCATTCAGCTGTTCATAAAACTGCTTCATGGTAAGTAGGCCTCTATTGTCTGCTTTGAGAAGCTTCTCAGTCCGGTATTGCTCCCAAACCGCTGACTCTTCAGCGCTAAGCGTCATCGGGTAGTTTCGTGCACGATAGCGAAACAACATCTCTTCAAGCCTAGGGTCTTGAAATGCCAACGATAAATCAGCTAGTTCTGCCGGGTCGCAAGCTCGAATCTGCTCCATTGACTGTTTATCAGCATCACTAAAAAAACCACCAGCATAAAGCATATGATCTGGATCACCATCAGATTCATAACCCTCTTCACTCATGATATCGGCCACTTTAGCTTTTAAATCAGTAAAACCTCTCAACATAGCCAAATGTGTTCTACATTCATCACCATTGATAGAGAGGCGCGCTGCTTCATAGCTATTAATCATACCTGCAGGTGCGAGGATAGGGCACTTATTAATGTGCACCTGCTTCAAAGCAATCCTAGGGTCAGCATCGCTACGCTCTGCAGCAGGCAGGTAAAGATAGTGGCGAATATCCTCAACGGATAAGGTCATCAATGGTGTAGGATCAACCCGCAGATCCCACACTAAAACGCTGTTACGATTGACCGGATGAGTCGCCACCGGAGCAACAATTGCCAAATTACCGACTTCGGCAGAATAACGAGAAGAGACATGCAAAACAGGCTTCATTGAAGTGACATCCAACATACGCTGCGCTGACACTTTATCTTTATGGCCTAACACAAACTCGTAAAGACGTGGCTGTTTCTGTTTCACTAATTTGGCTAACGCAATCGTAGCATACACATCAGACAGCGCATCATGAGCATGACCATGATCAATACCATTAGCTTGAGTTAAATCCTCTAACCGTAGGCTCGGAGAGCCATCCTCATAGGTTGGCCAAACAATACCCTCTGGCCGTAACGCCCTCGTCAACCGTAGCATGTCAATGATATCCCACCGAGAACAGCCATTTTGCCACTCGCGAGCATAGGGGTCATAAAAGTTACGATACAACGTGTTTCTTGTTACTTCATCATCAAAGCGTATGCTGTTATAACCCACACCACAGGTACCGGGCCGAGATAATTCTTGATAAATAGTTGCTATAAACTCAGCTTCACAAACACCCTCTCTGAGCGCTTTCTGCGGGGTAATCCCCGTAATCATGCAGGCCTGAGGGTGAGGTAGAAAATCATCCGCTGGTTTACAATACAACATGATCGGTTCACCGATGATATTTAACTCTTCATCTGTTCGAACGCCTGCGAATTGGATAGGCCTATCCCGCTTTGGGTCAGCCCCTGTTGTCTCGTAATCATGCCAAAAAAAAGTTCTTTCAGAAGTCATCTCTTCAATTATCCGTGATATCTGTGCAGTTAGCAGGCTATAATGGTGCCATAGTATCAGGTCAGGCAGGGAGGATTACATATGCTAACGTCTCAAACAACCGAACAACGCTGCCCCTGTGGTTCAGGTAAGCCTTTTGCTTTCTGCTGTGAGCCTTTCCTTGAAGGTGTAAAAGCAGCTCCTACAGCTGAACACTTGATGCGCAGTCGCTACACCGCTTTTGTTATGGGTGCTATCGACTACCTAATAGACACCACCGATCAAACAAAACGTGCGCTTATTGATCGGTCTATATTGGCAGAGCAGGTTCAGTTTACTACCTGGACAGGCCTAACCATTTTGAACTCACAGGCTGGCAACCCTAGTGACTTAGAGGGCGTAGTAGAGTTTGAGGCTTCCTTCGAAGCAGATGATGAAGCCGGAATTTTGCGAGAGCGATCCAACTTTCATCAACACGATGGTCGATGGTTTTATATCGACGGTGATGTCGAGTTTAGATCACTTGCCTAAATAGCAAGAAGCTTACAAATTACCAAGAGAAACTCACTTGTCAAGGCTTTTACTGACAGGCCTGTGCCCGTTAGAATAGGCCTCCTTTTTTCATCCGAAATTCTGTTATCCGGATTTTTGCTAACGTAAGACAGCTATTAATGTTATCAAAGTTTTTTAAGCCTAAGTGGCAACATACTAATCCCGTGACACGGGCATCAGCCGTCAGAAAACTGAGTGATCAAAGTCCTGAACAGTTTCGCATTCTTTCCAAGATGGCGACTCAGGATCCCGATGCACACGTTCGACAGACTGCTGTGGAACAAATTTCGGAAATCAGCCAGCTTATCCACCTTCTTGAACAGGGGATGGAAACAGACACGACGGCAATCGAGCAAGGGCTAGCCAAACGGTTGCAACATGCCCCCCTGTCCGACAACCTGATTACACAGCTATCTCAATGCAAGAACCCTATTGCTGTTTTCAATAGTGTTAGTCTGACAGGTCATAATGATCTACTGAGGAAGCTGCTAGACACTATTGATGACGAAGCATTGCTATTTAATGTCGTCCTATCGAATGCTCCCATTCAAGTCCGAAAACAAGCCGCAGAGCAGATCAACAGTCTTGATAACATCGAGAAACTCGCCAAAGAGACGCGTCAAAAAGATAAGACTATTCAGCGCATTATGCGAGAAAAGCTCAGATCTATTAAAGAAACTGAAAAACAGCACGCACTTGAAATAGAGAGAGCTACCCAGCTATCAGAGCAAATTACAACGCTCGCCAAGGGCGAATGGTTTCCTCTTTATCCTGCCAAACTCACATCGCTGACTCAAGAATGGCAAGCCCTCTCAAACACACTCGATGCAACTCAGAGAGAGAGCGTTCGGATAGCACTTGAGCAATGCCAACACCGAGTCGATGAACAGCAAAGTCTTGAAGCCGCAAAACAGGCGGTACAAGAAAAGAGAAAGGACGCTGAACGCCAAGCACAGCGGATTTTAACTGCATTACAAGAAGCCACTGTGCAATGTCAGCAACAGATTTTGTCGACCAACCCAGTAAACAATGATCTTTTCAAAGATCTTATAGCGAATTCGACGCAACAATGGGAAAACCTTTCAGACCATCTCTCTCACCTAGAAGCGACATTTAAACAACATATCAGTGCATTGCAATCTGCACAGACAAAAACAGCTGCCACCCGTGATACGCTGCAAAAGGTTGAACAATTTTTAGAAAAACACACAATCGATAGCATTCCTAAATCATCTACCGCATCAATTAAGAAGCAAGCACAAAAACTGCTTTCACAAATCGACTGGCCCGACACCTTAGAACCACCAGCATCGCTATTAGCCCTGCAAGCCCTTCTTGGTGAATTAGCGGCATTCGACAAAACTACGCGCGAAAAAAATGCCAAAGCGGAAGCACATTTTAGCGAGCAACTTACACAGCTTGAGACAGCAATCAATCAAGGTGAAATAAAGCTCGCCGATAAAACAGCCAAGAAAACCTCGGAGCTCTTCAGTCGTCTTAATGGGGCTACACCCGATAAACTAGAACAACGTTACAAACTACTGACCAACCGACTTCAAGAGTTAAAAGACTGGCAAGGCTACGCTGTGGCTCCCAAAAAAGAGCAGTTATGTGAGGAGATGGAAGCGCTTATCTACAAAGAGATGGCAGCGCCAGAGAAAGCCAGAGCGATTAAGCAGTTACAGCAACAATGGAAAGTCCTAGATTCTACCGACCCCTTCCATTCTCAAGCGATCTGGAAACGCTTTAAAAGTGCATCCGAACAAGCTTACGCACCTTGCGAGCAGCACTTTGCTCAACAAAATGAGATACGCCGTTACAATTTGGAGCAGCGTCAACTGATTTGTCACGAAGTTTCAAATTACCTTAACACCATTAATTGGGAAACTGACGACTGGAAAGCGGTAGAAAAAGTTATTCAAACCGCTAAAGAAGAGTGGCGACGCTTTGTGCCGGTTGATAGAGGTCCGGGGCAAGCGTTACAAAAGCAGTTCAACGCGCTTATCGTGGAAGCTGAAAGTCACTTTAAAGACTTCAAATCGCAATCTATGGAAATTAAGCAAAGCTTGATTGATGAAGTTGCTCAATTGGCCCAATCAGAAGATATTCAATCCGCTGCTGAAGCCGCGAAGGTACTGCAAAAGCGCTGGAAAGAAGCGGGGCCAACGTTCCATAGCCAAGAAAGAGTACTCTGGAAGAGCTTTAGAACCCATTGCGATCAGATTTTTGCTCGTCTTCAAGCGGCGACGCCTTCTCGAGATGAGCGCCTAGCCATTAAAGAAAGGCTCGCTGATATTAGTCAGGAGCTTACCAGCTTCCTAGAAAAACCTGTCTTTGCTCAGCGCAATCTGACACTTATGGCAGAAGGTCAGCAGCTTATTCAAACCTATGGTGACAGCTTATCGCCCAGAGATGAAGAGAGGTTCAACAAAGCCTCTAGCGCATTTGAAGAACAGATCGAGGCCTTTAACAACTTTATAGAAACGCCTGCTATTAAGCAGCTAATTCAGCAGGGCTTGATCTGCGATAAGTTTGAAGAAGCCATTCTCGAAAATACCGATACCCAATCCTTACTAGACGACTGGCAGCTTGAGCCAAAACTGCCTGAGCATGCTGATCTATTACTCAGAAAGAAAACAGCAGAAGAAGTACTCAATGGCAGCACTTCGCTGGAAGCTATCTTACCGGCATCCGCTCAACGATTAAGAGAGATCTGCATTCGCCTTGAAATCGCTCTAGGAGAGCCCTCTCCTGATGCTGACCAAGCAAGACGAATGGAATATCAGATGCAACGGTTGCAACTAGCACTCGAACAGCAACAGCAAACGTTTACGCTTCTTGACATTAAGAAGCTTGAATTGGAATGGGCATCCACACCCTTTAACCAGTTGCACACAGAACTCACTAGCCGCTTCTACAATCTACTAGATAAAGTATTTAGTTAACTCTCTACGATTAGTTAACCACACAAAAAAACCCGCCAATGGCGGGTTTTTTCTATCTAAACGACATCATGACATGTGAAGACCGCCGTTGATAGACATATCTGCACCTGTAATATATCCCGACTCTTCATCAGCCAAGAACGTAACAATACGCCCAATCTCTTCAGGTGTACCAAAGCGCCCTACAGGAATAGTAGAACAGATTTTTTGCTGAATCTCTTCAGCAATTTTAGCCACCATTGGCGTCATTACGTAACCCGGAGATACTGTATTCACCGTAACCCCTTTAGAAGCCACTTCTTGAGCTAGAGCCTTGGTAAAACCATGGATACCTGCCTTCGCAGCGGAGTAGTTACACTGGCCAAACTGCCCTTTCTGCGCATTAACAGAAGAGATATTAATCACACGACCGAAACCTTTTTCGATCATAGGATTGATCACCAGACGCGTCATGTGGAACATCGAGTCAAGGTTAGCAGTCAGCACCTCATCCCACTGCTCCCAGCTCATCTTTTTAAACTGGCCATCACGGGTAATGCCCGCATTGTTGACCAGCACATCTACCGTACCGCCAGTTAGTTCCTGTACCGTAGCAATACATGCTTCACAAGATGCTGTATCGGTCACATCACCGTAAGCAACGTGGATATCATAACCATCTGCCTTTTGCTCTGCTTGCCAAGCTTTTGCCTTCTCGTGGTTTCCACCACTGTTATAACCTGCGACAACAGTAAATCCCTGATCGGCAAGGCTACGGCAGATTGCTGCACCTAATCCACCAGTACCACCCGTCACAAGAGCAACTTTCTTACTCATGCTTACATCCCCTTTTCTTTCTCGTTGTTTTATTTCGACTCTACTTATTTTTCTTATCAAAGTCTTTAATTAGTTCGATCATAGACCCCAGAGTCTTATTTGAAATATGACTTTGGTTTATACTCACAATGGTAGTAGGGTAATGTTAAGGAATGATGATATCAACAAGATACTGCTAATCACCTGATTTTAAATCGCTTTTTTGGCAATTGCTTTCTTAACCCAGAAAAACGCGATAACCGACGTCAAGGTATTAGCAACAACAAACGAGATAAACATCGCCTGCAATCCCCCAAAATAATTAGCAATCCATGCCATAGGTATAAAGAAAACAAACAAGCGCAGGATACTAATGCGCATAGCACGGATAGGCTGATGAAGCGCATTTAGGGTAGAAGCGCTCAAGAAAATAACCGCCTGCATCCCAAACCCTAACGGCACAATCGTTAACCATAGCAACAATGGCTGCCTCACGGCTTCTGAATCAGCAAACAGGCTGGCTAACCAGCCACTCAAGAGTAAAAGAAGTAGAAAAACGCAGAACTGCCAAACCAGTGCAAATTTCACAGCTCCCTTGTAAGCAGCCTCAACTCGAGCGATCTGCCCAGCTCCATAATTTTGGCTCACAAAGGGCGGCAACGTCATAGACAAAGCCAAGCAGGCTAATAGCGATAGCGATTCAAGGCGATTACCTACACCAAAAGCGGCGACGGCTTCAGCCCCATGCTGCGCGACTAAGGCTGTTAAAATCCCCCCCGCTAACGGAGTGAGCATATTGGATAGCGCAGCTGGCAAACCAATTTTCATGACCTGCAACCAATGGCGTAGGACTCGCGCCATATTCAACCGGACAAACACCAGCAACTGATAGCGATGATAAAGAATATGAGTAACACAAAAAAACACACAGACCCAAGAGATCACACTTGCCAATGCGGCACCTTTGATGCCCATCGCAGGAATAGGCCCCCATCCAAAAATCAATAACGGATCCAAAACTACATTTAAAGCCGAAGAGGCAGCCATGATCATGGCAGGCGTTTTGGTATCGCCACGAGATCTTAATGAGCTATTGGCCACCATGTTAGCTACTACAAAAACGGCACCAAACCACCAAACCTCCATATACTCAAGAATATATACCTGCAATGCCTCACTAGCGCCCATCAAATGGAACAGCGGCGACATGAACCAGTGGGCAATAATGCTCACCACCAGCACTAACACAAGCGTCATCATCAAATTATCGGTTGCTAAAAGAGCCGCTTCATTCTGCCGGCCTGCACCTATCAACTTAGCTAAAATAGCAGACGTACCAATTCCAAAACCTATCGCCAAACTAATCACCGAAAAAGTCACCGGAAACGTGAACGCCAATGCCGCCATAGGCTCAGTTCCTAACTGAGATACAAAATAGATATCGGCGAGATTAAACAGCATAAGGCTGACAATACCGACCATCATCGGTAACGTCATTTTAACAAGCGTAGGACGAATATCGTCCCGAACTAGATCAGGAGAAGCCATCAGGTAAAGATCACAAAATAAGAGAGCATCTATCCTAACGGCAGATAAGCAAAAGAAAAACCGTCATAATAGAAGAGAGTGTTGCACTGCTGCAATTAAGTGGAGATTCTATGAACCTGATACTGCTGAAAGAAGATGACTTTGTAAGCCCAAATCACGCGCAACTATCCGATAGACGCTTTGCGCATATACGTGATATCCACCAAGCAGAATCCAACAGCACACTCAAAGTCGGTTTAATTAATGGTTTAATCGGAACCGCCACCGTAACCCATATCCATTCTACGGGTATCACCCTGCAAATCCAGCTCAATCAAACCCCGCCGCTGCCTCTGCCGGTCACCCTCCTTTTAGCCTTACCCAGGCCCAAAATGTTAAAGCGCATTTTGCAAACAGCCAGCACCATGGGTGTTAAAGAGATTTATCTCATCAACAGTTATCGAGTCGATAAGAGCTACTGGTCTACCCCACTACTCACCGAAGAAGCCATCTATGAGCAACTCATACTTGGGTTAGAACAAGCGGGCGATACTCACCTGCCCAAAGTGCACCTTCGTAAACGCTTCAAACCCTTTGTAGAAGATGAGCTCCCCTCGCTGAGCCAAGATTCACGAAAACTCGTCGCTCACCCATACAATGCGGCACAATGCCCACCTGCTGAGTTAACCAAAACCATATTAGCGGTCGGTCCAGAAGGGGGGTTTATCCCTTATGAAATCGAAAAACTAGCAGCAGCGGGTTTTACTGCTTTTCATGTTGGGCAGCGTATTTTGCGGGTTGAGACCGCCATCCCTGCACTGCTCTCTCGACTCTTTCCTATTCTCTAGACAATGGCGTTATGTTTACTGATTAAGATCAAAGCATATAAACTTATATGTAAATACTATTGAGAATTAAACGCATCTGCATTGACAAACATCCTATTAACGAGAATAATTCGCGTTATCTTTTCTACTTAGCAAGGTGTAAACGATCATGTTACGCAAATCTCTACTAACCATTGCCATGCTCTCTTCTGCTTTTTCTATGACCACTCAAGCAGAAACAACAGAAGTAAACATCTACTCATACCGCCAACCTTTCCTGATCGAACCTCTGCTAAAGGCTTTTTCTGAAGAGACCGGTATTAAAACCAATGTCGTTTTTGCTAAGAAAGGCTTACTAGAGCGTCTGGAACATGAAGGCGCGAACTCGCCAGCTGATATTCTGCTCACTTCGGACATCGGACCATTGTCAGATGCCGTTGCCAAAGGCTTGTTCGCACCATTCAACAGCGAAATCGTTAACAAAAACGTACCAGAGCAATTTCGTGACCCAGAAGGTCGATGGGTAGGTTTAACCTCTCGTGCTCGCTTAATTTATGCGTCTAAAGAGCGTGTCAAAGAGGGGGAAATCTCCAGCTATGCAGATCTGGCTGATCCAAAATGGAAAGGTAAAATTTGTACTCGCAGCGGCAAACACACCTACAACTTGTCTTTGATTGGTAGTGTCATTGCTCACGATGGTGAAGAGAAAGCCGAAAGCTGGTTACGTGCGGTAAAAGATAACTTGGCGCGCAAACCACAGGGCAACGATCGTGCTCAAGTCAAAGCAATTAAAGAAGGCGTATGTGACCTAGCGTTGGGCAACTCTTACTACTTCGGAAAAATGCTCACGAATGAGAAAGAGCCCGAGCAAAAAGAGTGGGCCGCCTCCGTTAACCTGATCTTCCCTGATCAAGAAGGTCGCGGTGCACATATGAATATCTCAGGTGCAGGTATCGCCAAAAACGCACCACACCCAGAAGCTGCGCAACAACTGATCGAGTTCCTGACCGAGCAACAAGCGCAACAATACTACGCCGATGCTAACTTTGAGTTCCCAGTGCGCCCTGGCACACCGAAGTCTGACTTAGTGAAGCAGTATATGGGCGACTTCAAAGGCGATACGATTAACCTTCAACGCGTAGCAGAACAACGTGCTGCCGCCGCTAAATTGGTCGATAAAGTCGGCTTTGATAACTGATAGTTATCGACTTTACATGACTGAAACGGTAGTCTTCGGGCTACCGTTTTGTCGTTTCAAATCATGAGCTCACATTCTTTACAAACAGGAAATACACGAGGCTGGCTTTTTAGCAGTTGGAGTGCAGCTTTGCTGGTTGCCTTGCCGGTTTGCTCCGTCTTTTATCTTGCCCTTTTCCCAGAAGAAAACATCTGGCAACACTTGGCGGATACCGTACTCCCCGTTTATATCAAAACTACGCTATTGCTCATGGCGGGTGTAGGGGCACTTTCTATACTGACAGGTGTATCTACCGCATGGCTGGTAACCATGTGCAGCTTTCCAGGGAAACGACTGTTTGAATGGGCACTCCTGCTGCCCTTTGCTGTCCCTGCCTACGTCATCGCTTATGTTTATACCGATTTACTCGAATATGCAGGCCCCGTGCAGGGCGCTTTAAGAGACCTTTTTGGCTGGGAAACCGCCAGAGATTACTGGTTTCCAGAAATCAGGTCATTACCTGGCGCTATTTTGATGCTCTCACTGGTGCTTTATCCCTATGTCTACCTGATGTCACGAGCAGCCTTTCTGGAGCAATCCATGAGCTTACGTGATGCCAGCCGCATTTTGGGTTGTAGCCCTTGGCAAAGCTTTGTAAGAATCTCTTTACCCATTGCCCGCCCTTCTATTGCAGTTGGTTTGTCACTGGTTTCTATGGAAACCATCAATGACTTCGGCACTGTGGACTATTTTGCCGTAAAAAGTATGAGCGCTGGTATTTATGATACTTGGCTCAATATGAGCAACTTAGGGGGAGCCGCTCAAATCGCCACGATGATGATGATCTTTGTGGTCATACTGATTACGCTTGAAAGAGCTGCCAGAGCGCGCCAAAAACAGTTTCATACCTCAGACCGATACAAAGCGATTGATCCATACACACTTCACTCGTGGCGTGCTGGATTAGCGATACTCGCCTGCGGGGTACCCGTATTGGCAGGATTCATCATACCCGTAGGTGTCTTGGGTTTTTACGCCACTAACCATCTGGATCAACTGTTTAATAGCGATTTCTTAACCCATGCAAGCCACAGTTTTATCCTCTCGGGTAGTGCGGCGCTACTGTGCGTTTTACTTGCGGTACTACTCACCTATGCAAAACGACTTAACCCTAACCATATCAGTCTGGTATCCGCTGTGCGCTTTTCAAGCCTAGGTTATGCACTACCTGGGGCGGTGCTTGCCATTGGTGTCATTATCCCCTTGGCCGCTTTCGATAATCGTTTAGATGCATTCCTGAGAGAGCACTGGGGCATATCAACAGGTCTTTTATTAAGCGGAACCACCTTTGCTGTTATTTTCGCCTACTGCGTTCGCTTTCTTGCGGTATCCACAGGTGCAGTTGATAGCTCTTTAAATAAGGTAACACCCACCATGGATATGGCATCACGCTCACTGGGTATGACACCCGGTTCGACACTCCTAAAAGTCCACTTCCCATTGATAAAAGGCGGCTTATTAACCGCCTTGCTAGTTGTATTTGTAGACTGTATGAAAGAGCTACCTGCAACACTCATTCTGCGGCCGTTTAATTACGATACACTGGCAACCTATGTCTACCAGTTCGCATCTGATGAGCAATTAGAAGAGTGCTCTTTGGCAGCCCTGTTGATTGTCCTTGTGGGAATCATTCCTGTGATTCTACTGAGCCGCTCGATCACAGGAACGCGCAAAGGTAATTAATTCAGGCAGGAAAAACAATGGGGCGGTGAACAGCAACCTGCACACTCACCCGATCCCCTTCACGGTAGGAGAGCAATTCCCGAACCACAGCCGTGACTACCCGGCCGTTGTCCAACTTTAAGCGATAGCGAGTCGCCTCACCCATAAAATCACGAGACAAAACGGTCGCAACCGCATGCCCCTCAGCCACAGGAATTGGAGACAGATCTGCAGGGCGGATAAACAAATTAAGCCGATCGTTAATCTGAAAACCTAACGGCTCAGCAAACTCCAATATACCCAACTCGGTCTGCACACTGCGCTCATTAAGACACGCTCCCTCATACAGCTCACCCTCACCGACAAAGCGAGCCACTAGAAGCGAGTCAGGCTGGTAATATAGCGCTTCGGGTGTTCCCCATTGTTGCAACTTACCATCCGCCAGAATACCCAATACATCACTGATGACAAAGGCCTCTTCTTGATCATGGGTCACAACAACCGCTGCAATATCCTGTTGCTTGATAATATCACGCACCTCTAACGAAAGTTCTTTACGCATTTCCGTATCGAGGTTTGAAAAAGGCTCATCCATCAACAGTAAACGCGGTCTAGAGGCTAAGGCTCTAGCGAGTGCCACTCGCTGCTGCTGCCCACCCGATAATTCATGGGGATAACGCTTAGAAAGATCCGGCAGGCGAACTAACTCCAACATCGATAATACAATCGCTCGACGTTGCGAATGTTTTTGCTCTCTAAGACCAAATGCGATGTTATCTTCAACGCTGAGGTGCGGAAACAGTGCATAATCTTGGAACACCATCCCCATACGTCGTTTTTCGGGAGGAATACTGTGAGTTGCCGAGGAGATCATCTCACCTGACATACGAATTACACCTGCACTGATCGGATTAAATCCCGCCAACCCCCGTAAAAGTGTTGTTTTACCACAACCACTAGGGCCCAACAGACAGGCAATCTCCCCCTGTTTAATCCCAAAGCTCACATCACTCACAATGGTCTGCTGACCATAGGCACAAGCAAGAGACTCAACGGACAACAGCTCAGACATCAATCGCTAACTCTATCAAAAAATGAGGGCATATAATAAATGAAAACGATTCTCGATTATAGAGAGCATCAGCGAATCAACCGCCGATAATACTCCCAATCAAAAGCGGGACCTGGGTCCGTTTTGCGTTTTGGCGCTATGTCAGCGTGCCCTGTAATCCGCTCTGGGGTAATGCACGGGTACTCTGACTGAATCGCTACCGTCAGCTGCTTAAGTGCTTGGTACTGTGCATCCGTGTAGGGAAGCTCATCCGTTCCCTCCAGCTCGATGCCAATAGAAAAATCATTACACTGCTCGCGACCCTCAAAACAGGATACTCCCGCATGCCAAGCGCGATCATTCAGGTTCACAAACTGCGTCACTCCGCCTTTACGGTCAATAAAAAGATGCGCAGACACCCTAAGCTCATGAATTTCTGCAAAATATTCATGGTCATCAACGGGTATTCGATTTTGGAAAAATGCCTCGACATAGCCATTTAAAAACTGCCCGGGGGGTAAACTGATGTTGTGAACCACTAGCAGGCTGATCACCTCCCCCACCGGACGAGCATTAAAGTTGGGCGACGGGCACCATGTAGCACCAGAAACCCGACCGTTCACCACCTGAAACGCTATTTTATCCACCTAACCCTACTCGCTGTGCTACTAATCCGTTAAAATTCCCCATCTTACAGGTAACCCAAAACTCCAAGCAATCAACGAGCGGGATCATTATGCTGACTCTAGACGAACTGAAACCCACCATTACTCTAAATGTCGCGGCCGCACTTGCCGAAGATATTGGCGATGGGGATATTACAGCGCAATTGATCCCAGCAACGGAACACGCCACCGCGCGAGTGATCTCCCGTGAAGCAGCGGTTATCAGTGGTGTTGCATGGGTTAATGAAGTATTTAAGCAGGTAGATGAACAGTTAACTGTGGAGTGGCACGTTAAGGATGGCGACCAAGTGGCGGCAGATCAAATACTTTTTACCGCAAAAGGGGCTGCCCGATCATTGCTCACCGCCGAACGTTGCGCCCTGAACTTTTTACAAACCCTCTCTGGCACCGCCACCATCAGCCAACATTATGCCGACAAAGTTGCCAGCACCGCAGTACGCTTGCTGGACACCCGTAAAACGTTGCCCGGCTTACGCTTAGCTCAAAAATATGCGGTTAGCTGCGGCGGATGCTACAACCACCGAATCGGTCTATATGATGCCTTTTTAATTAAAGAGAACCATATCATGGCCTGTGGCGGTATCCCCCAAGCGGTTGCTACTGCGCATAAAACAGCACCGGGCAAACCCGTAGAGGTTGAAGTCGAAACCTTGCAGCAGCTCAACGAAGCACTCACAGCAGGGGCTGATATTATTATGCTAGATAACTTCACACTAGAAGCGATGCGCGAAGCGGTCAGGATCAATCAAGGAAAAGCCAAGCTCGAAGCCTCGGGCAATATTACAGATGAAACGCTCTTACCTATAGCCGAAACCGGTGTCGATTACATCTCTATAGGCGCACTAACCAAGCACTGCCGCGCTATCGATCTGTCATTACGATTAATCTAAAAGCTAGAAAAGAAAAAATAAGGTAAAGCGCCCCACGGCGCTTTATTGGCACTTGCTAGAGCCAAGCAGTGTCCAGTCATCCTGACGCTGAATCTTAAGAACATCATAGACTTCAACATTAAGGCCCTGCACCGGCAAAGAGCGCGCTAGCATCAACTGACAAGCTTTTTTAGCCGCTTCATCCCCATTGGTCTCTGGCAAAACACCCACTGCTAAAATCTTATCATCCTCCCACCACACAGGACGCGCAGGAAACCACTCATCCTCAAGCAGAATAGACTCAGCCAACTGCTTCACTTCATCAGATAAGCGCTTGGTTGTTTGGTTGATATAAAGGGTAACGCCGACAGAGGCGGCGATCAGAAGGAAGATTATTGTGCGTTTCATGGGTTATCTCAAAAGCCATTTACATGAACATAAGCAACGATTTTATAGTTGCTATCTAACAAAGCAATCCAATCTGTCACCGTAGCACTAACCACAGGTAAATAATATAGATTATCAGCACTAGAGCCTGAATCCTCTATCGCTTTATCTAGGAGTATTTTGTCCGCACTGCTTTGACTATTATAGAAGCTTTGCAACGGTAACGCTTTCTTAGCGATTTCATCGACAGCAGCGTCATAATCTTGCCACCAGTTGGGCCTCATGCTAGGAGAAACACCCTGTAAAGACAAATCCAGACTCTCTAAAAACTCATCACTACCGCTTGAGTTTCGGACACTAAGGTGCCGGATACCTATTAACGGAATATCATTGAAAGGGGAATTTGCCTCAGCCAGATGCTTTTCCGATACCTCTGAAGCACTCACAACCACATAGCGATCTTTCTCAAAAACAACAGCAACAGGGCGACCTAAAGCAACCGAATAAATACCGTAAAACAGCGCCAACAATTGGATAACAGCAACTAAACCTAAATCTAACGATAATTCTCTTCGGGATTTAAGAGGGTCAGCTAGGACCATTGTTAGCATAGGGCCACACACTACATCCACAAACAACAAAAGCAGATAGATGGAGCTAACAGATAATAGCGCTTCAAAAGGTGATGGGTACCAGACAATAAAAACTAACCCTGCCGTTAAGCAGGCAACAACGAAGCTGATGAGAAGGTGATAAAAAGAGAGACGAAACGCAAACTTAAAACGCATAGGATATCTATAATCCAACAAAAGAAACAAAAAAGAGCACAGAATATGTGCTCTTTTCTTAGTTAAAGCCTAGGTGTAGCTACATTGCTTATCGGCACTCAGCAGGAGCAAATCTAGCTGCAAGAGTACCTATAGTAGCAGCACCATGTACACCTGTTGAGCCTGCAGCTTGACATGTCCATTTAATAGCATCTTGCGGAGGTGTAAAAGCAGCTGTTGCATTCGGCAAAGGAGCTTCAGCACCAATCGCACCTGTAGTTGGTACAAGAACAAGTGTATTAGCACCTGCAGCCGCTACGTTAGCTTGGTAAGTAATGGTTATTTCGCCAGTTGCCGCGGCGATAACAACGCTATTTACATTTGTGGTGCCGCTAGGTTGCGTATAACCTAACTGATAACCTACAGCATTATTACGGCCAGAAGCTAAAATATCACCCACATTAGCTTTAGCTGGGGCTGCCAACCCAAGGCCTTCGGAAACACGAGCACGAACCGTGTAATCCTGATAAGCAGGTAATGCGATAGCTGCCAAGATACCGATAATCGCTACAACGATCATCAATTCAATCAATGTAAAGCCTTGTTGCTTTTTCATACGTCTTTCTCCAGCGAGTTTTTAGAACGAAGAATTCAAATTTTAAAGCGTCTTCCTTGTATTCGGCAGCGCCGTCCGTAAGTGTAGCCACAGTTACAGATTTTACCACCCCAATTTGCTTTAAAATTACAATTTAAGTATAGCGCACGTTTTCAAACTGTCACGCAAGTGCTATTTTTAACCCCTAACAATGAACAACTTGTGAACAAACAGATTTTAGCATCTATCAAGGAGAGCATGTGCAACCACAACAGCCCCTTAGCGGTTTAGCACGACGCTTAGTAAAAGACGGTGTTTTTTCGGCGGAGGTTGCCCGCGAGGCGATCGAAAAAGCCAGGGCTTCGGAAAAGCCTTTTATCACCCATATAATTGATGAGCGCTTAGTCAGCGCCCACCGAGCCGCCAGCGCCGCATCTGATGAATTTGGCTTACCCCTATTTGATTTAGCGGCCATGAATGTCGAAGCCGTGCCGCAAGGGTTAGTCTCTGACAAACTGATTAACAAGCACCACGCCATCCCCCTGATTAAACGGGATAATCGTATCTATGTAGCGCTGGCGGACCCTACCAATATTCAAGCTTTGGATGAGTTTAAGTTCCATACTGGCGTGACCACCGAAGGGGTAATTGTTGAGGAGGATAAACTTCGTAAATTTATTGAGTCCTTCTTAGATAATCAAGGCTCCGCACTGGATGAGCTAGAAGATACCGACTTAGACTCGCTCGAAATTGATGACGGTACTGCGCCCGAAGAGGAAGCCACCAGCAGCGAAGATGCCGCTAAAGATGCCCCTATTGTCCGCTTTGTGAATAAAATCTTGCTGGACTGCATTAAAAAAGGCGCTTCGGATATTCATTTTGAGCCTTATGAGAAAACCTACCGTATACGTAGCCGTATCGATGGCATTTTGCAAGAGATCGCTAAGCCGCCTCATAATCTATCTAGCAGACTTTCGGCACGGCTCAAGGTGATGTCGCAAATGGATATCTCTGAGAAAAGGATGCCTCAGGATGGCCGTATCAAGATGAAAATTTCCAAAACACGAGCCATCGACTTCCGTGTTAACACTTTGCCTACCCTGTGGGGTGAAAAGATCGTACTACGTATCCTCGACCCTTCCAGCGCCAAGATGGGTGTTGATGCACTGGGCTTTAACCCAGTCCAAAAAGAATTGTATATGGGTACGCTGCACAAGCCCCAGGGGATGATTCTAGTAACCGGGCCAACCGGTAGTGGTAAAACCGTCTCGCTTTATACGGGCCTTAATATCCTTAATACCGAAGAGCGCAACATCTCTACAGCAGAAGACCCGGTAGAGATCAACCTAGAAGGTATTAACCAAGTCCATGTTAATGCTAAAGTGGGTTTAACCTTTGCTGAGGCGCTTCGTTCATTCCTGCGTCAGGATCCGGATGTTGTAATGGTGGGTGAGATCAGGGATTTGGAAACAGCCGAGATTGCCATTAAAGCTGCACAAACCGGCCATATGGTGTTATCAACATTGCATACCAATAGCTCACCCGAAACCCTGACCCGATTACGTAATATGGGTGTACCTTCGTTTAATATTGCTACATCGGTGAGCTTAATTATTGCACAGCGGCTTGCTAGGCGCTTGTGTGAAAGCTGTAAAAAGCCGGTTAATATTCCGGAGGCCGCCCTAGTAGAAGAGGGCTTTGCCCCTGAGCAGTTAAAAAATCTGCACCTACATGAGGCCAACCCTGAAGGCTGCAGCAAATGTAACCGTGGCTATAAAGGCCGAGTGGGTATCTATGAGATGCTGCCCATGACACCTGAAATTGCCGAGGTTATTATGAACAATGGTACATCGTTAGATATTATTCGCGTTGCCAAACAGCAGGGTTTTAGAACCTTGCGAGATACCGGCTTGGATAAAGTCGCCGAAGGGCTTACCAGCCTTGATGAAATGAATCGTGTAATTAAAACCTAATGGGGATCGCCTGACGCATGGCAGCAAAACAGAAAAAACCGGTCACATTTAACTGGCAAGGTAAGGATAAGAGCGGCAATCTCAGTAAAGGTAAAATCGATGCGGTAGATTTAGCCACCGCTAAAGCGCTGTTACGTAAGCAAGGCATTTTGCCAAAAAAAGTGGCGAAAGAGTCCTCTATTTCCCTTTTTAGCAGCAAAAACAAACCGATAAAACCCTTGGATATTGCCCAATTTACCCGACAAATGGCCACCATGATGAAATCGGGCGTGCCGCTATTACAAGGCATGGATATTGTTGCCAATGGCACCGAAAAGATCAAACTGAAAGAGCTGATCTATGATGTACGCAACTCGGTCAATGGCGGCCAAGATTTTGCCCAATCACTCGCAAGCCACCCAAAATACTTTGATGACCTCTACTGCAGTTTGGTAGGCGCGGGAGAGCAATCGGGTGCGCTGGAAACCATGCTGGATCGAATCGCTACCTACAAAGAGAAAGTTGAGTCCCTCAAAGCTAAAATCAAAAAAGCGATGACCTATCCTGCTGCGGTTTTAGCGGTGGGTATTATTGTATCAGCTATACTCTTAGTTAAAGTGGTACCACAATTCCAATCCATCTTTTCCAGCTTTGGTGCCGACCTGCCTGCCTTTACCCTATTTGTTCTGGAGCTATCTGAGTTGGCTCAGGCATACTGGTTTATTGCTCTTATTGGCTTTGTACTACTAGGTTATGGATTCACAAAGGTTAAACAGCGTTCCCGAGCTTTTGCCGACTTTATCGACAGAGCTGTTTTAAAAGCACCGATCTTCGGTCAAATATTGCATAAAGCGGCTATTGCTCGATTCTCGCGTACCTTAGCCACTACCTTTGCCGCCGGTGTCCCACTTGTTAACGCGTTAGATTCTGCAGCGGGCGCATCCGGCAATGTAGTCTACCGTAATGCTATTATCCAGATTCGTAATGGCGTATCCACAGGACAATCCTTGCAAAATGCCGTCACCATGACCGGTGTCTTCCCTAATATGGCAATACAGATGATGGCCATTGGTGAGGAAGCCGGCTCCTTAGATATGATGCTAGATAAGGTGGCCAATTTTTATGAAGAGGAGGTAGATAACGCCGTAGATAACCTCTCCAGCCTGATGGAACCTCTCATTATGGTGGTACTAGGTACGCTTGTTGGTGGCTTGGTTGTAGCCATGTATCTTCCGATCTTTCAGCTGGGTAACGTGGTATAAACCTTACATGAATGCACTTTTTACTTGGCTGATGACCGAGCCCACTTATGCCCTTGTAGTTTGTTTTTTAGTATCACTCTTGGTGGGTAGTTTTTTAAATGTAGTGATCTATCGCGTTCCGGTTATGATGGAGCGTGAGTGGCAGGCCTCCATTCATGAGGGCGAGAATTGCGACAACCAACTACCTCAAGATAGGTTTAATTTGGCTGTACCTGCTTCCACCTGCCCCCACTGCGGCCATCGTATTCGCTGGTATGAAAATATTCCGGTTGTCAGCTACCTATTTCTAAAAGGCCAATGCAGCCAGTGCCATGCGCCTATCAGCCTGCGCTACCCGCTTATCGAGTTGCTAACGGCAATGCTCAGCACTTTAGTGATCTATCAGTTAGGGTTTAATTACGCAGGCTTTGCTGCGGTTGTATTTACATGGGCACTGATTAGCCTCACCTTTATTGATGTGGACCACCAACTACTCCCAGACCGTATTACCCTCCCCTTATTGTGGCTAGGGTTATTGGCTAACTCCCAAAGTCTGTTTACGTCGCTGCATTCTGCCGTTTTTGGTGCCGTTGCAGGCTACTTAGTGCTTTGGTCTGTGTATTGGCTCTTTAAGCTTATTACCGGCAAAGAGGGGATGGGCTATGGAGATTTTAAACTACTTGCGGCCTTAGGCGCTTGGTGCGGTATATCACAAATCCCTCTGTTGATTTTGTTGTCTTCCGTCGCAGGCGTACTATTAGCGATGTTGCTGATGCTGTTTAAGCGCCATGAAGCCACTAACCCTTTACCTTTTGGCCCCTATCTAGCTATTGCAGGCTGGATTGCACTATTATGGGGCCATGATATTACATCTGCCTATCTTCAGCTTTATTAGGTAATCACATGTTAGTAGTGGGACTCACCGGTGGAATCGGCAGCGGTAAAAGCGCCGCCTCTAAAATTTTTTCTGAGCTGGGCCGACCAGTTATTGATGCCGATCTTGTTGCTCGAGAAGTTGTAGAACCCGGCGAACCCGCTCTGGGAAAAATAGCGGCTAAGTTTGGGGCCGAGGTTATTAATTCGCAGGGTGAGCTAGATAGAGCGTCCCTTAGAGAAAAAGTATTCTCTGATAGCCAATCCAGAGAGTGGCTAGAGCAATTACTACACCCTGTTATACGTACTCGTATTATGGAGAAGATTGAGGATTACCAAGGCACAACCCCCCTGGTTATTCTTGCATCCCCCCTACTTTTAGAAACTGACCAACACAAACTGGTTGATCACGTTGTCGTCATTGATGTTCCGGAAAGCCTACAAATAAGCCGTACCGTTGCAAGAGACAGTAATAGTGAGGCACTCGTTAAACGCATTATGGATGCCCAGCTACCCCGTGATGAAAGGCTCAGTAAAGCCGATAGCGTATTGGATAACAGCGGCTCTATAGAGTCATTAAAGGATCAGATTCGCTTATTGGATCTTAAACTGAAAGAACTAGCAGCGGATGAATATCGCCTATGAAAACCATCAAGTGCCCGCAATGCGGTGGCCCTTCCCTTTGGGATGAGAGCAACAAAGCCCGCCCCTTTTGCTGCGACCGTTGTAAACTTATCGACTTAGGTGCTTGGGCTAGCGAAAGCTACCAGATCCCAGTACAACCATCTGATGAAGCCTATGAGGATTACAGCAGCTATGACGCTAGCAGCTTGCCCACTAACGCCACCAAGCACTGATCGCAGCTATGCCTTGGGCACCGATCTTGATTGCACCCTTCAACGCCGTATTATCCAAACCGCCCAATAGATAGACAGGTATCGGTTGATCTTTAACCCATTCAGCCGCCACATCCCAACCTAAGCTAGGAGTATTAGGGTGGCTCTGAGTCTGCGCTATGGGTGACAACGTTGCATAGTCACAACCCTTCTCTACCGCTTGTTGAAGCTGAGCAAGTGAATGACATGAGGCCCCCAGAAAACGTCCTTTAAAAGCCTGCCGGTCAGTTAGCTTATCCAACCCCTCACTTGTCAAATGAAGCGCCGCTGCAGGTAAATGGTTGGCCAGCTCGATAGAACAATGCGCAATCAATAAACACTCTGAGCTGCTCAGTGCTTCGGCGATCAATCCATAATCACGCTGATAAACCTCGTCGCTTAACTGCTTTTGTCTGAAAATAACTCCTTGCAGATGATGCAACTGTAAACTGCTCTGCACACCTGACAGCAATTCAGTAGATGACCCACATTCGGGGGTTATTAACACACGATCAGGCAATAGAGCCGCATTAAGGATAGGGCGATTGGCAGCAGGGAACTGGTAGCTATCCAACTGACGCTTAGCTACCCAAGCAACCTCTTGACCCTCCTTACCCCAAGCTTCACCCTCAAAGCTTGTTACATGAAAAACATCTAAGAGAACCGATTTATCAGTGTAATGATAAGGAACCTGAATTAGCGGCTTGCAGTTAGTAACACCAATCCCTATCTCCTCCTCAAGCTCCCGAACAAGTGCTTGCTCAGCGGTTTCGCCATCCTCAACCTTGCCCCCTGGGAACTCCCATAAGCCGCCCTGATGTTTATCATCAGGGCGCTTAGCGATAAAGATACGACCTTGGGTGTCTTCAATAACCGCTGCCGCTACATGAATCAATCGAGTCATTAGCTTCGATAATCTGCATTGATTGTGACATAGTCATGGGATAGGTCTGTCGTCCAGACCGTCTCGGATACGTCACCCCGATTTAAGCAGATACGAATCAGGATATTCTCTTGATTCATTACCGCTTGCCCTGCCTCCTCAGTGTAACTATCCGCACGCCCGCCATTTTCTACCAAGCACACGTCATCTAAATAAATTTTAAGATCATCCAATACTAGGTTTTCGATGCCTGCACGACCCACTGCTGCTAAGATACGTCCCCAGTTTGGATCACTGGCAAACAACGCGGTTTTGACCAAAGGTGAATGAGCAACCGTGTAGGCTGTATCCAGTGCTTCTTTTTGTGAGGCTGCGGTTTCAACCTGAATCGTAACCAGCTTTGTAGCTCCTTCGCCATCTTTGACGATCGCCAACGCTAGCTCTAACATCACCGATTCCAGTGCTTGAGTAAACTGCTTCAGTAGTGCAGGGTCTTCATCCACCTGCATACCGGATTTTCCAGTGGCTATCAAAATGCATGAGTCGTTCGTTGAGGTATCACCATCAACTGTAATGCGGTTAAATGATTTATCCGCAGCCTGACTAAGCAGTGACTGCAACACGTCCGGTTTGATCGCCGCATCCGTTGCTACGTAACCCAGCATCGTTGCCATATTAGGCATAATCATACCTGAGCCTTTCGAGATACCTGACAGGGTGATCGTTTTGCCTTTATGCTGAAATTGAACAGATACGCCTTTAGGGCGGGTATCTGTTGTCATAATCCCTTCGGCAGCCAGCGCCCATGTATCATCATTCAAGTTAGACAAAGCGTCAGGTAAGGCTGCTTTAATCTTCGCTACAGGCAGCTTTTCGCCAATAACACCCGTTGAAAAAGGTAGTACATCCTGAGCTGAGACTCCGGTTAGTGCTGCTAAAGCTTCACAGCAGGCTTGCGCATCTATCATGCCCTGCTTACCAGTACCTGCGTTCGCATTACCGGTATTGGTTAACAAGTAGCGATTGCTGCCCGATACGATATGCTGCTTGGAAAGCACGACAGGTGCCGCACAAAAAGCATTTTTAGTAAAAACGCCGGCAACGGATGCCCCTTCACAGACCTCAATGACAACGACATCTTTACGCCCCGGTTTTTTAATTCCCGCTGACGCCACACCTAAACGGATACCATCAACCGGAAACATTTCCGATAATGTTGCAGGACCCACTGCCATACGAATTTCCTCTTAATAAAAAGAAAGCAGCCTTAGCTGCTTTCTAAAAAGATCATTAGAATCAGCTTAACTTGCCATGACACTGTTTATATTTTTTACCAGAACCACAGGGGCATGGTTCATTTCGACCTACCTTGCGCTCTTCTCGAACAAAGGTATCACCCCCTTGATCTGCGGGTTGTTCAGCGCCTTCTGCCAAAGCGTTTTCACTGTCATGCTCAAAGTTCATTTGCTGGCGTTCAGCTTGCTCTCGACGTTGCTGCTCCATCGCCTCAACTTCTTCCGGCATCTGCACCTGCACATGGCTAATAATTTTGATGACATCACGCTTGATGTTTTCTAGTAAGCCTTGGAACAGTTCAAATGATTCGCGCTTATACTCCTGCTTCGGATTTTTCTGCGCATATCCACGCAGGTGAATCCCCTGTCGTAGGTGATCCATCGTTTGTAAGTGTTCTTTCCACAGTGTGTCGAGCACTTGGAGCATCACCTGCTTTTCAAACAGACGAATACTTTGTTCGCCAACCACGGCTTCTTTAGCAGCGTACGCGGCTGTAATCTCGTTTAGAATTTTCTCACGCAACGTTTCTTCATGCAGTGTGCTATCTTCGTCGAGCCACTGCTGAACTGGCATGTCTAAACCATACTCAGCCTGCAATGAGCGTTCAAGACCTGGAATATCCCATTGTTCTTCAATACTTTGCGGCGGAATAAAGTTGCTGATGGTACTCTCTACCATCTCTTCACGGATCGCAATAATAGAGTCAGAAACATCATCCGCTTCCATCAGCTCATTACGTTGTGCATAAATGACCGTACGTTGATCATTAGCGACATCATCATATTCCAGCAGCGACTTACGAATATCGAAGTTGCGGCCCTCCACCTTACGCTGAGCTTTTTCGATGGCGTTCGACACCATCTTATGCTCGATCGCTTCACCTTTCTCCATTCCCAATGCCTGCATGAACGTGCGTACACGTTCGGAGGCAAAGATACGCATCAAATCATCTTCAAGGGAGAGGAAGAAGCGTGATGAACCCGGATCACCCTGTCGCCCTGCACGGCCACGTAGCTGGTTATCGATACGTCGAGACTCATGACGCTCCGTGCCAATAATATGCAAGCCACCCGCTTCCAATACTTTAGCGTGGCGCTGCTCCCAATCTTGTTTCATCGCTTCGATTTCAGCATCCGTTGGGTTTTCCAAAGCCTCAAGCTCAAGTTCAAGCTTACCCCCCAACATGATATCCGTACCACGACCCGCCATGTTCGTTGCGATCGTCACCGCACCCGGGCGACCCGCTTCAGCAATAATATTCGCCTCACGCTCATGATTCTTAGCGTTAAGGACGTTATGTTTGACGCCTGCTTTATTTAGGTAGTTGGAAATCAGCTCCGACGATTCAACCGATGCGGTACCAACCAGTGTTGGCTGACCACGTTCCTGACAATCACGAATCTCTTTAATGATGGCATCATATTTCTCTTCCATGGTCAGGAAGACAATATCGTTCATATCAATACGTGAGACTGGGCGGTTGGTTGGAATAACGATAACATCAAGACCGTAAATCTGACGTAATTCGAACGCTTCGGTATCAGCGGTTCCGGTCATCCCTGCCAGCTTATCGTACAACCGGAAGTAGTTCTGGAATGTAGTTGAAGCCAGTGTCTGGCTCTCCAGTTGGATTGCCACGCCCTCTTTTGCTTCAACCGCCTGATGCAAGCCTTCTGACCAACGGCGGCCCGGCATGATGCGCCCGGTATGCTCATCAACGATGACTACTTGCCCATCCTGTACGATATAATCTTTATCACGTGTAAACAGATTATGCGCTCGCAGCGCCGCAAGCACGTGATGGAGTAAATTCAGGTTATGAGGTGCGTATAAGCTTTCACCTTCTGCTAACACTCCCTGTTGCGTCAGCATGTCCTCAACAATTTGATGCCCCGCTTCTGTCAGCTCAACCGTACGATTTTTCTCATCGACAACAAAATGCTCTTCTATCTCCTGCTGCGTATCTTTTGGATCAATTTCGCCATCAAACTTTTTCAAGTTTGGAATAAACGTATTGATCTTCTGATACATTGCGGAGCTATCTTCGGCAGGGCCTGAGATGATTAGCGGTGTACGTGCTTCGTCGATAAGAATGGAGTCAACCTCATCCACGACCGCAAAATTGAAGTCGCGCTGCACTTTTTCCGCAAGACTAAATGCCATATTGTCGCGCAGATAATCAAAGCCAAACTCGTTGTTAGTCCCGTAAGTAATATCGCAAGCATAAGCGGTGCGTTTTACTTCTGGGTCTTGGCGCGATAGCACCACACCAACCGTCAAGCCCAACGATTCATAGAGTGGACGCATCCATTCAGCATCACGACTGGCCAGATAGTCATTTACTGTTACAACGTGAACCCCTTTACCCGATAAGGCATTTAGATAAACAGGCAAGGTTGCTACTAGGGTTTTACCTTCACCGGTGCGCATTTCAGCCACACAACCTTCATGCAAAGTAATACCACCAATCATCTGAACATCAAAATGACGCATCCCCATTGTACGTTTAGAGGCTTCACGCACCACAGCAAAAGCTTCAGGCAGTAGCTCATCTAATGTCGTACCTTCTGAAAGGCGCTGACGAAACGCTTCTGTTTTTGCTTTTAGCTCATCATCAGAGAGCTTTTCTATCTCTTCTTCAAACGCATTGATCAGCTTTACCAGCTTCCCCATACGTTTCAGCTCTCGATCATTTTTGCTACCAAAGATTTTTTTCAGGAATGAGGTCAGCATATTTTGATTGTCTTTCCTTAAGTATCAGAAGCAGTAAGCTACTGAAAATTATTAATGTCAGTATTCTATGTTTATTAGGGCTATATTGAGAATCTCAACCGCTCTATATATAGATTTGAAACAACTATTTGGGCATATACATTAAAAAACCGGGCACAAGCCCGGCTTTAGGATATTAGCAACTATCAGACGGCCAACACAGGCTTCTGATAAGAGATCGGCGCTTGCTGCTCCTGATCCTCAAATGTCACAATTTCCCATGCATCTTCAGTTTCTAATAGTTTACGCAATAACATGTTATTAAGGTAATGGCCTGACTTGTAACCAAAGAATTCACCGATCAAGCTCTTACCTAACAGGTACAAGTCGCCTACTGCATCCAGAACCTTATGTTTGACGAATTCATCTTCATAACGAAGACCGTCATCATTAAGAATGCGATAATCATCAACAACAATCGCATTTTCTAAACTGCCACCCAATGCCAGATTTTGTGATCTAAGGTATTCAAAATCACGCATAAAACCAAACGTACGTGCACGGCTAACTTCTTTTACAAAAGAAGTACTGGAGAAATCAAGCGAAGCTTCTTTGTTACGACCTTCGAAAGCAGGGTGCTCAAACTCAATAAGAAATCCAACTTTGAAACCGTCAAACGGTTTAAATGTCGCCGATTTACCATCAGAGCTCACCGTAACCTCTTTCTTGATACGAATAAACTGCTTAGGCGCATCCTGTTCGGCAATGCCTGCAGACTGGATCAGAAAAACAAAAGGAGCTGCGCTACCATCCATGATAGGCACTTCTTCTGCACTCAGTTCAACAATCGCATTATCGATACCTAAGCCTGCTAAAGCGGATAACAAGTGTTCAACTGTGGCGACTCGAACACCGTCCTTACCTAAATTCGTGGAGAGGGTTGTATCAATAACATTTTTCGCACACGCGTTTATATCAACAATAGGGTCAAGATCAGTCCGTCGAAAAACAATCCCTGTGCCAACAGCGGCGGGTTTCAGTGTCAGATACACTTTTTGACCGGTATGGAGGCCGATTCCAGTCGCCTTAATGCTGTTCTTCAGGGTTCGTTGTTTGATCATGCGTCCGCCGGGGTAATATAAACAATAATTAACCTGAAATAGTAACAAAAGAGTGCTATACCAGCAACTGAAACGGCACTCTTCACGCGTTTAATCCGCCTGTCTGCGTATATATGTCGGGATATCCAACATATCAACATCTTGCTTCTTTTCAGCTGCCGACAGAGGCGCCCTAGAAGGCTCCGTTAATGCTTCATGCTTTTGGCGACGTAATACGGTAGGCAACTCAATCTGTTCAAAATTAGTGTTGCCATCTTTACGCTTATGCGACTCAGCTACTACTTTTACAGGTTCTGCACGTTTATCAAAGCCTGTAGCAACAACAGTGACTTTTATATCATCCGCCATATCATGATCAATAACGGTCCCGACAACAATCGTTGCATCATCGGATGCATATTCTTCAACAATATTACCGACTTCAGTAAACTCGCCTAAGCTCATATCTAAACCAGCAGTAATATTCACTAGGATACCGCTTGCGCCTTTGAGATCGACATCCTCAAGCAGTGGGCTGTTGATTGCGGCCTGTGCTGCGACTAATGCACGGTCTTCACCACGGGCTTTACCCGTACCCATCATCGCCATACCCATCTCGGACATAACGGTGCGAACATCAGCAAAGTCGACGTTGATCATACCAGGGCGAGTGATCAGATCTGCAATGCCCTGAACCGCCCCCAACAACACATCATTTGCTGTGCTGAAGGCATTGATTAGGCTACAGTTACGACCTAGCACCTGCATCAGCTTTTCATTGGGGATGATGATCAGTGAGTCAACCGATTCACGCAATTCCTTAATACCTTCAAGCGCAATTTGCATCCTCTTACGACCTTCAAACGGAAAGGGCTTAGTCACCACAGCGACCGTTAAAATCCCCATCTCTTTAGCAACCGAAGCAACTACAGGAGCGGCACCTGTTCCTGTACCACCACCCATACCGGCAGTGATGAAAACCATATCAGCACCTTCAAGCATCTCTGCTAACCTGTCACGGTCTTCAACCGCGGCTAAACGGCCGACTTCAGGGTCAGCGCCCGCGCCTAACCCTTTAGTGGTCGCACCACCTAATTGAATAACCGCTTTAGCGGACATATTGCTCAGCGCCTGAGCATCAGTATTGGCACACAGAAATTCAACACCTTCAAGATCTGCCTTGACCATGTGCTCTACTGCGTTTCCGCCACCGCCACCTACGCCGATCACTTTGATCACTGCATTCTGTGGAACGCTGTCTAATAGCTCAAACATTTTTTTCTCCTGTCGGATTCCACGCCTTTACTGCAATCCGGCGATATATAATGCCCTCATCCAAGAGAGCACAAAATTAAAAATTACCTTTAAACCAGTCTTTCATACGACTGACGATGCCCGGCCCGGTTTTAACAGGCTTAGGCGCTTTTTCTGTGACCCGTTCTTCTGCCACCAATGTGGTTTCGTTACGTGGTGGCATATGCACCGAGGAGGCACTGCCCACCTGCCCACCTTGGCTGGCATAGTGGAGCAAGCCGATGCCGGTCGCAAAGATCGGGTTGTGTAAAATATCATCCATTCCACGTACGCCATGAGGCATCGCTAAACGTACGGGCATGTGGAAAATCTCTTCTGCCAGTTCTACCACCCCTTCCATCTTAGCGGTACCGCCCGTAAGCACGATGCCTGCTGCGACGAGGTCTTCAAAGCCGCTGCGACGCAGTTCCGCCTGCACTAAGGTGAACAGTTCGTCATAACGAGGCTCTACCACTTCGGCTAAGGCCTGTCGGGAGAGATCCCGTGGTGGGCGATCCCCAACGCTGGGCACTTTGATGGTTTCATCAGCGCTCGCTAATTGCGCTAAGGCGCAGGCGTATTTAATTTTCAGTTGCTCGGCGTGCTGGGTCGGGGTGCGCAATGCCATGGCTATATCATTGGTGACCTGATCCCCTGCGATTGGAATCACACCCGTATGACGAATAGAGCCTGCAGTAAAGACGGCAATATCCGTTGTGCCACCACCGATATCCACCATGCAGACACCGAGGTCTTTTTCGTCATCGGTGAGCACGGCATAGCTGGAGGCAAGCTGTTCTAACACCACGCCGTCAACTTCCAAGCCACATCGACGTACGCACTTTTCAATATTCTGAATCGCATTGGTCGCACCCGTCACTAGGTGGACTTTGGCTTCGAGTCGTACGCCTGACATACCTAGCGGTTCTTTAATGCCTTCTTGGTTATCGATCAGGTATTCCTGCGGCAAGATATGCAGAATTTTTTGATCTGCCGGAATAGCAACGGCGCTGGCTGCATCAATAACCCGCTCCAGATCATGATCCATCACTTCGCGATCTCGCACAGCAACAATACCGTGGGAGTTCAGGCTGCTGATGTGGCTACCTGCAATACCGACGGTCACGGAGTGGATTTTACACCCAGCCATCAGTTCGGCTTCTTCGACGGCACGTTGAATAGAGCTGACCGTGGACTCGATATTGATCACCACGCCCCGCTTTAGGCCACGGGATGGATGCGAACCAATACCAATGACTTCGATTTGGCCACTTGGCATCACTTCGGCGACCAAACACACCACTTTTGATGTGCCGATATCCAATGCAACGATCATGTTTTGCTCTATTTCCATGAAACAAACCGTCTGTTTATTTTTTATTCAAAACCATACGAAGATTTTGCAAATTATAAGCCAAAAACTTCACTAATTCATTACTGTCCGCATTATAAGGGCTAGATAATATAAATGTACAAAAAATCACCAATCCAGCCAATACTTGATCGGCAATATTTTTCCTTTCTTTAGAGAAATCTTGCCATTTCAATTAGATAGCAATTACCTACCTGCAAAACTTTGCCGCTTAAATATTATCCTAATAGTAAAAAAGCAGCGGAAAAAATTAACCGCAAAATCAAAAATCAGTATTGATTTAAATATAATATTCAATATTAAGTTTTGATTTATTTCAAAATATCAAAACTTAATATTGAATATTCATAAAATTATCATTTCTCAATTTTGATTATTTTTCTACAGCCCTCTCTCGCATTTAAACAACAAAATAACTGCCGAACTAACATCAAAAACCACTTGCATATTCCTGCTGCTGACCTTCAAGAAACTTTTTTAGAGGTATCATATTATGTTTACGAAGCTGCGCTCTTAGCTGGTGATACGTCAAACCAAGCTTCTTAGCCGCCTCTTTCTGGTTGTAATGATTTTCTTCTAATGCCTCTAGTAGTAATCGTTTCTCCAGCGCCTCAACCCTATCTGATAGATGCTCAACCTTATTAGTAGGTACTGACACCTTGGTTACCGACACCTCCTGCTCCAAGCTCTGTTTTGGGAGGGCAACAGGCAGCTCCCAAGGGGACGCAAAAGGATCAATGATCAACTGGCGAATAGGTGACTCAACGTCCTCTTGGCGATAAACACTTCGCTCCACAGCATTTCTTAGCTCTCGTACATTGCCTGGCCAGTCATATTCCAGCATTTGGCGCTTTGCCTGTTCTGCAAATCCCGGAAAAAAACGCCTCTCTAATTCAAAGCACATACTCAGAGCAAAGTGCTCAGCCAGCAGCAACACATCCTCTTGCCGATACCGAAGTGGCGGGATATGCAACACATCAAATGCTAAGCGATCCAAAAGATCTGCCCGAAACTCCTCTTTCTCAGCCAATTCAGGTAAATCTGCATTGGTTGCAGCAATGAGACGAACATCCGCTTGCATTGTTTGCTGGCCACCTACCCTCTCATACTCACCATACTCAACAATACGCAACAACTTCTCTTGCACCTGCTGTGAGCAGGTTGCCAGCTCATCCAAAAACAAGGTGCCAGCCTCTGCTCGCTCAAAACGACCGATATGACGCCGGGTCGCACCGGTGAACGCACCCGCTTCATGACCAAACAGATCTGACTCCAGCAAGTTGTCATTCATGGAGGCACAGTTCACCTTCAGGAACGCTTGATCCCACCGCTTAGACAAAAAATGCAGCCGCTCAGCAATCAGCTCTTTACCCGTCCCTCGTTCACCAATAATCAATACCGGCTTATGTAGGGGAGCAATTCTTGATACTTGATCCATTAGATCCAGCATCAGAGGCGACTCACCAATCATGGCTTTGTTATATGATAGCTTCATTAACTAAATATTAGCTTAATTAACTATTATTTAGCTATATTAACTACTTATTTTTTGTGCATTTTTTCATCAATTTGAAATTTATTCTTTTTAATCAGTAAGTTGAAAAGTTGGCACATTCTTAGCTATCCCATTCATAACGACAGTTAATCCGCTCAACACACAAACAGCGGCCAATAGAACACTCACGGAGATCAACACAATGGGTATTTTTTCTCGCTTTCAAGACATCATTAACGCCAACATCAACTCCTTATTGGATCGCGCCGAAGATCCAGAAAAAATGATCAGAATGATGATTCAGGAGATGGAGGAAACATTAATCGAAGTACGCACGACATCCGCTAAGGTGATTGCGGATAAGAAAACTCTGGAACGTCGTATGATGGCGTTGCAAAAAGATGCCAAAGATTGGGAATCTAAAGCAGAAATGGCAATTACCAAAGGACGCGAAGACTTAGCTCGCGCTGCGTTAACTGAGCAAGCCGCAGCAGAAGAGACACTCGAGTTAGCACATAGCGAGCTTGATGCCATCGAAGCACACTTAGATGACCTCAACAGCGAAGTGTCACAGTTACAACATAAACTAGACGATGCAAAGGCCAAACAGAAGTCAATGCTGGCCAGAGAACAAACTACGCGCTCACGTTTAGAAATTCGTCGTCGCTTTAATCGAGACAAATTGAACGAGGCATTTGAGAAATTTGAACGCTATGAGCGTAAGATGGACGACATGGAAGCAGAAGTAGAGAGCTATGATCTTGGCAGTAAAGATCTCGCCGAAGAGATTGCCGATCTTGAGCGCGATGAAAAAATCGATCAAGCTCTCGCTAAGCTCAAAGCACAGATGAACAAAAAGGAATCCGGTGATCAATAATGTCTAATTTAGTGTTTTTCTTTGTACCGACAGTCATTTTTTTGGGCCTTGTTCTGCCCCTCTGGCTGCTGCTTCACTACATAGGTCAGTGGCGCTCATCCAAAGGATTGTCGGCAGAAGACAGGCACACCCTAGAAACGGCGCTAGCGGAAGTATCCCGCCTAGAAAGCCGACTTGAAACACTGGAAACCATCTTGGATGCCGAACAGCCTGAGTGGCGAAAACAGCATTCATCGGAGTCATAAGGAGGCTCTATGTTTACAGCCAAATACCGAGGTTACGATATTGATCTCTATCGCAGCACCCGACAACGCTGGATCGGGGGCGTCTGTGGTGGCCTTGCAGAAAATATGCAGTGGTCAGCTGGCGGCTTGAGATTGCTCATGGTCATTTTATTTATGTTTACTGGAGCCTTTGCTGTCTTTGCTTATATAGCGGCTATCTTTTTACTCGCAAGCCGCCCCTATGAAGTAGAACAAAAACCAGAACAGGCGAAGCCTAATCTGAAGGAAAAAGTGTTCAGCTATGGAACCTCTGCCTCAAGTCGCTTAAACGAGATACGCGAGCGCTTGAGTCGGGTAGACCAACGCGTTCGCGCCATGGAAGAGCATGTCACATCACGCAAATTCCAATTTGAACGTGAAATGCGTCGCAACGGTTAACTCCTCTGACAGATAGATTTTCCAGCTAAAGGATTAAGATGGCCTTGTGGCGAATTGTCACATGCGACAACAAGCCACATCCCCGGCACAAAAGAACCCCTTAAAATTACGCGAAACAACAGGGGTTCTTTTTTATGCTCGTAAGAATAATCGCGATAAGTTTACTATCGGCGAATGTCGCTGCTGATATTTTTTGGCAACCCTATTCTCAAGCCGAACCCGGCCATCATGCCCATAAAAAGAGCACGCTCCTTCAGCTATCCAATCTGCCCAATGAGATACCTGTCGATATTAAGCTGGTTCATTCAGATCTTGAGATAAGCACCCCTTCCTTATCAAATGACGTGCTTAAGCTGCAACCTACACGTAAAGGTAATTACCACGCGCTCGTTGCAACATTAGAGACTCCCGACAGCTATCAACAAGCTGTCCGATATCCTTATATGAATGGCAAGCCTGTCGATTTTTCCCCTAGCGATCTATTGGCCTACTCAACAGGGCCATTACGTATTGTTCCCTCACCGCTTCCCAGAGAGCACTGGCGCTACGAAACCGACAAAACGTATCTCTTTAAGGTGACATTTAACAACAAGCCCTATAAAGAGCAACCCATTCTGGTCAGCACCAGTAACGGCAGCACTGATGTATTGCAAACCGATAGTTCAGGCCTGCTTAAATTACATATTCCGGATGATTTTACCAACGTCGTGCCGGGTAAAAGAAAAAACCCAGCAGCAGAGATTCGCTTATTTGCCAACACAAGTACGGATACTACCCGCTTTACCACCAGCTTTTCAGCACCTTATTCGCCCAACCCATCCCATTGGAAAAGTACTCCTTTGGGCGCATTAGCAGCCGCATTCGGACTGATGGCTGGATTATTTGTTATTAGACGCTTACCGGAACACTCGCGGAGACCCAAAAAATGATGACAAACCTTACGCTAATTCGTCGCTTTACGCAGTTAGTCATGTTTATTTTTTTGGTTTATGGATCTGTGATTGTGGGCTTCTACGCAGCCGATAAGCTATCAGGTGCACTCCCTGCTCTTAGCTGCGCCTATGACACAAAGAATGCTGATTACTGCGCACTGATCCCGGTGCAACACCAACTGCATCACCGCTTAGGGAATGCTGTGAGTTCAGGCAATGCGTGGGTACTCCTCATGCCACTCTTAACCACGCTAGGGACATTTCTTCTCCTATTTGTTGTGCTAAACAAAGCTTTTTGTGGCTGGGTGTGCCCCCTTGGATTCTTTCAAGAAGTGGTACACCTCGTAGGGCAAAAATTAGGATTCAGAAAGGTTGATAGCCTATCTCACAGAGCCGTGGATAAGATCCGCCCTGTAAAATGGTTGATGTTAGGACTGCTGGTCTTTGGTTTCCCAGCCCTAACCAGTTTGGGCTTCTTAAGTGATGAGTGGGGGGATCCATTTTGCCAGATATGTCCGAGTCGTATTATGACTACACTGGCAACTGGCAGTAGCGAACAACTCTTCGTTGACACCTCCAGCTACAGTTATATGGCGCTGTCGATAACCGGTGATTTTCTTTTCGGGCTCATGATTGCACTGGCCCTCACCGTTAGACAGCCGTTTTGTCGAATCTGTCCTCTGTTAGCGATGCACGCTGTTTTCAGAAAATTGGGCTTTGCTCGTTTGGTCAAACAAGGCACATCCCGCTGCGACAAGTGCGGTCTTTGTGCCGAAGCCTGCCCTATGGATATTCGTGAATTACAAACCGAACATAATGACACCGATAAAGCGAAAGATATTACGCTTGCCGACTGTACACTGTGTGGGCGCTGCGTTGAGTTTTGCCCTGATAAAGATGTTTTGCAGCTACGTTATTTAGGCATCCCCATTTTTAAAGCTGACCCTGCGTATTTTAAAGCACGCAAGAGATCACAGAAGCAGTGGGATCAGATCCGTTTGATTAATGTGGCAGAAAAGCCCGCTGATAAAAGCGTTAAGCCACTATGATATTGAGCGAACTAGACACCATCTGGAGCCTCTCTGCTTTTCTATCGGCTTTCCTTATTGGACTGAGTTTTGGCAGCGGGCCTTGTAATCTAACTTGCTTACCTTATCTGGGTCCTGTGCTATTGGGCCCTTCATCCGAACGGGCTTTAGGCACTGTCGTGCTCCCCTTTATGTCTGGCAGACTCACCGGCTATATCATGATAGGAATAAGTGCTGCCTTGTTAGGTGCCTTTATAGAAAGCTATTTAAAGCACCCAGCACTCCCAATTGTAGTCGGCAGCATTACACTTTGGCTGGCTTTTCGAATGCTTTTTAAGCACGAAAAAATGAACTGTGCCATCAATCAAACACCCACATTTGCAACCGCAAACACATCAGTTACCAGTACTGCTCGTTATCATGCAGGTTCAAGTGACACGCGCTCACTGATTGCCACAGATCGACCAAAATTAGTCCAAAAACATCCGACTCAGCTTTTCCTGTTAGGTGCATCCCTCGCCGCAAATCCTTGCATCCCACTGATGACACTATTGGCAGCGGCCGCACAAAACGGTGATCCACTTTTTGGCGGACTCCTTGCTCTGGCATTTGGTATGGGTGCTGTATTGATTCCTTCTCTACTCATCCAATTTGGCGTCGCTTTAGTAGGACAGGAGTTGCGACACCACCTGAATCACTGGAAAACGACGTTGACGCGTATCGGTGGCCTGCTCTTAATCGCCGTAGCGATCAGCACGATGATAAGAGGCATTCCTGGATAATGAGTGTACATCAGGTAGCGATATCTCACCCTTTTATGAAAGGCTTGGTGGTTTCGTTCCTTGGCCACAGTGCACTGTGGCTTTATCTCAGTCATACCACCATGTTGAGTGCTAACCCTCAAGTAGTACAGGCTATCACAGCGCAGTCGATCAACGTAACGCTGGCTCGCACACCCTTGATGCCTCAAGCAGAAAGTCTGAGTACACCTAAACCCGTACCACAGCCTACTCAACAGGTTTTACCATCGCCAAAGCTTGAGCAGCCACATAAAAAACCCATTGCGCAAAAACCTCAACCTAAACAAACTCAAAAGACATCAAGAAACAAACCTAAAAAAACAACGGTTACAAGCTCCCCACCATCGAACAGCAAACTGACTTCTATGGCTGAACCATCTAAGCCGGTCGCCACTACGCAAGTAACCCACACCACAACGCAACAGCCCACCTCATCAAGGGCAACACAGCATGAAAGTGAACAGTATCTGTCCTACCTGATCAGCCAGATAAACCGGTATAAAAAATACCCACGTCCTGCGGTAAGGCGGAATATAGAAGGAAGTGTCACTTTTCGCCTCAAGCTCAACCCTGATGGCAGCTTTAAAGATATGGAGTGGATATCAGGTCAAAAAGTTTTTAAGAAAGCCACCCTAAAGGCCATACAATCATCCTTGCCTATTCGACAGCTGGCTACAACGCCACCAACATCTGTCGTGCTTACAATAGATTATCGACTCATTTAGTTCTCACCCGATAAGCATAATTTAAACACTAGACTAGCAACTAGAGGCAGGACTGTTAATACGGTAATATTGACCCGGTGTTAGACCAAATCTTGACTTAAAAAGCCGACACAGATGAGCTTGGTCAGAAAAACCTGCTCCATAAGCAACATCCGTAAATGTGGCTTTTGTATGCAATAGCTGTCGCGCTTTATCAAGGCGTCGGTTTAAGGAATACCTATAGGGGCTACAACCTAATACCTTTTTAAAATGTCGAGTCAGCTCAAAGCGATTTAGCCCGGTAACTATCTCGAGTTCTTGAGAGTCTATCACTCTATGCTTATTCGCTGCGATAAACTCTCTGGCCCGGTTAACAGCCAAGTAATCAATGAAGAATCCTTTACGTATTTTTATACAAGCGGGGTCAGCGGCGACTAATCCTTCGGTCAGTTGAAGAATCACTTCATCCTTTACCATACTTTCTTGGTTATTTGCCGCATATGCATCCGCAAAGTTGATAGCGCTAGCCAATTGCAAATTATCTGAGACGCTTTTCTTTACAAAGGGGAGCGGGCAAGCCCTTCCTGTGATACTTTGCAATGCCTGACTGATCAACCCAGGATCTATATACAGCATTCGATAGCTAAACCCTGCATCACTTCCCGCACGACCATTATGTACTTCACCAGGGTGCAGCACAATTACTCGCCCGGCCGTGCTATTTTCAGATTCCCCACGATAATCAAATGACTGAACCCCAGCATCAGTAAGGCCTATAGCGTATGTATCATGACTATGTTTGTCGTAGGCATGACCGCCAAAACGCGCTCTGAGTAATTCGATACCTGTTGCTGGCACAAGGCTCTGCATTTGATCAGGCAATGTATGCTTGCACAAACCTTCAATATGATTTGGGTGTAATGGATTTAAATCTTTAGACATACAACTAACAACACAGGAAGAATGTTATGTCCAATCATATCCAAGCAAGCAAATACGCAGCAATCAATTTCAATGAAAAGTTGTCATTGTTCCATGATCAGTGGCGGCCTCGAATTATTGCTGCATTGAACGACTATCATTTTAAACTGGTAAAGATCGAAGGCGACTTTATCTGGCATCAACATGCCGACAGTGATGAAGCTTTTATCGTCCTCAATGGTAATTTACGTATTGATTTTGAAGACGGTCATGTGGATATAAAAGAAGGAGAAATGTTCGTGGTACCAAAGGGTGTACCGCACAAACCTTTTAGTGAAACAGAAGTAGAAATACTACTTATTGAACCTCAAGGGATTCCCAACACAGGTGATTTAGAAGCGGGGGAGCATACTGCAACCGATGGTATATGGATATAATGTACTTCAAAATGTAGAAGTGAGTTAGCTGGGCTGCCCTCGTTCCGAAGGCAAGGCAAGTCAAGTCACTGCCAAAAATAGCAATGCATATGTGGTGCTTGCGTTAACTTATGGGTTTAAAAAAACCGAGCATACGCTCGGTTTTTCAAGAGTGCGCTATGCTATGTCAGTCTACTGATACACAATCCACATAGTAGCAAGTTTTGCCATCGATCTTTTCTGCAACCAAGCCATGGACATAAGTTTCAAAACCAGGGAAGTTGTTATTAAACACCCGAGCAAAACGTAAATAATCCACGATAATTTTATTGAACACCTCCCCTGGAACCAGCAAAGGGATACCCGGCGGATAAGGTGTTAACATAACCGCAGTCACCCGACCTTCAAGTTCATCTAATGGTACACGTTCGATATCTTTGTGTGCCATTTTCGCAAAAGCAGCAGCCGGTTTCATCGCAGGTACTAAGTCAGACAGATACATTTCTGTGGTTAAGCGAGCAACATCATGTTGGCGGTAAACATCATGTATCTGCTGGCACAGCTCTTTTAGCCCTATACGTTCATATTGCGGGAATTGCCCGATAAACTCGGGGAGCACCCGCCATAAAGGCGCGTTTTTATCATAATCATCTTTAAACTGCTGCAACGCAGAGATCATGGTATTCCAGCGCCCTTTGGTGATACCGATGGTGAACATAATAAAGAAGGAGTAAAGGCCGTTCTTTTCGATGACGACACCATGCTCAGCCAAGTATTTAGCGACAATCGCCGCCGGAATACCTTCCTCTGCAAAATCACCATCTACGTTCAAGCCCGGTGTTAGAATCGTGGCTTTAATAGGATCCAGTAAGTTGAAGCCTTCGGCAATATCACCAAAGCCATGCCAGCTTTCACCCGCTTTTAGCATCCAGGCATCACGCTCATCTAAGCCTTCGTCCGTTAGATCATCCGGGCCCCAGACTGTAAACCACCAATCATCTTCATACTCTTCATCAACCTTGCGCATGGCTCGACGAAACTCAAGCGCTTCAGACAGAGATTCCTCGACCAACGCGGTGCCACCGGGCTCTTCCATCATAGCCGCCGCCACATCACAGGATGCGATAATCGCGTACTGAGGACTGGTTGAGGTATGCATCAGATAAGCTTCATTAAATACATCGCGATCTAATAAGTTCTGATTCGCATCTTGCACCAGAATTTGTGAAGCCTGAGATAATCCTGCTAGTAATTTATGCGTAGATTGGGTTGCAAACACCATGGAGGTATCACATCGAGGTCGACCTTCACCAATCGCATGGTAATCCCCATAAAAATCATGAAACGCTGCATGAGGAAGCCAAGCTTCATCAAAGTGCAATGTGTCTATTTCGCCGTCCAAGAGCGTCTTAATCTCTTCAACATTATAGAGAACGCCGTCATAGGTGGACTGGGTGATTGTCAACACACGCGGCTTAACGTCTGGGTTCTCGGCTAACTTTTCACGGCAGAACGGATTAGCCAACATTTTTTTACGAATATTGGCAGGTTCAAACTCACTTCGTGGAATCGGACCAATAATGCCATAGTGGTTTCGGGTCGGCATCAGAAACACCGGCACAGCCCCTGTCATCATAATGGCATGTAGAATCGACTTGTGGCAGTTACGATCTACCACCACGATATCGCCGGGTGCGACAGTAGAGTGCCAAACGATTTTGTTCGAGGTCGATGTACCGTTTGTTACAAAGTACAAATGGTCACAATTAAAGATACGCGCTGCATTTCGCTCTGACGCAGCAACCGGGCCGGTATGATCAAGTAACTGCCCTAACTCATCAACAGCATTACATACATCCGCCCGTAGCATATTCTCGCCAAAGAACTGATGGAACATCTGCCCTACCGGTGATTTCAAGAAAGCAACGCCCCCCGAATGACCCGGGCAGTGCCAGCTGTAAGAACCATCCTGTGCATAATCAGTGAGTGCTCTAAAAAAAGGTGGCGCTAACGTATCTAAATATGATTTGGATTCACGGATGATATGCCGGGCCACGAACTCTGGCGTATCTTCATGCATATGTATGAAGCCGTGTAACTCACGTAATACATCATTTGGAATGTGGCGAGAGGTGCGGGTTTCACCATACAAATAGATGGGTATGTCTTGATTTCGACGACGAATCTCGCCGACAAAAGCCCGCAACTGCCCTAAAGATATATCGGCATTGCTATCTGAATCAAAGTCATGATCATCAATCGAAAGAATAAAACCTGCCGCGCGGCTTTGTTGCTGCGCAAATGAGGTTAAATCACCGTAGCTGGTATAACCTTCTACATACATACCTTCGGCAATCATCGCGTCTGCTAACTGACGGATACCTGAGCCACTGGTGTTTTCTGAGCGAAAATCTTCGTCAATAATGACAATGGGGAAGTGAAAACGCATCTCCTGATCCTTTAAATATATGGATCATTAATAAACAGCTGGGCATTGCCAGCCACCGTGTTGCTATCGAGCGAAGTGTACTGCGGTTTTCACTCAATAGTTACTAGGTAGCGGCAGAAATTTCTGTTTTCTACATGAATTTTTTTCCATGCAGTGAAGATGCGTTGTCCATGTTTTAAAACTGATAGCTATAACTTAGCATAGCGGTTCTTGGGGAGCCGGGCGTATAAGACTTCTTACCGCTGGTATCCTTTTTCACCTCGACAGCATAGCGTTGATCAAATAAGTTTTGAACATTTAAGGAGACAGCATGTGGGCCTTGGCTATAGCCCAAATTCAAACTGGTCACCATATCGTAGCCCCCATACTTTTCTGTATTAGCATTATCCAGATAATATTCACCCCACGTATCGGCTTGCAAACGCGCTTTAATACCACTTGGATGCTGATAGCTAGCGGATAGACCAAACTGGTGATTTGGTACGTAAGGCAGCTGATTACCCGAGCGGTCCAAACTCACTGGAACACCCGCGACCCTTACAGTCTCTTGAAACGCATCATATTGATAGTCGCTATAGGCATAGCTTGCACCCAGCCACAAACTGCCTATTTGATTGTTGAATAGTTGATACTGCCCTTGTAGCTCCAGCCCTTTTTTATCCGTACTACCGGCATTTTGATAAATGGTTCTCCCGTCTTCCAAAATCGCGATAATTTCATCATCGACTTTTGTAAAATAGATAGACATGTCCATCTGCCAGTTTTCAGCACGCCCTTTTACACCAAACTCGACACTGCGATTGGTCGCACTTTTTAAATCATGATTGGATTCAAGCTCGCTGGAGAAGGGTACTTGCTCTCCCTGCGCGATATTCCCAAACAACGAAAACTGAGGGTTTAGACGATAGCTCACACCCAATCGCGGAGAAAACAGTGTAAAGGACTTATCAAGCTCGCTATAACCGCCACTACCGGGGATAGTGACATAACGCCCCGCGCCGTAGTTATAAGCCGTATCGCTGCTTAGCGTCTCTTGCTTAATACTGATATGATCCAAACGAAAACCAGCGTCAACTAGCCAACGCTCGGTGGGTTTCAAACTTTCCTGAAAAAACATCCCAATAACGGTGTTCGTCGTATCTTGGGTCTCTAACCAATCACCTTTTTCATCAGATAACGTTGCCAACATACGACCACTTGAGTTAGACAGATAATCGCGGTAGGCATACTTTTTTGATCCATCATCCCGATCTTGCCGAACAGTGACCCCAGCCACTAAACTGTCATCCCCCAGAAGCGTGTGTTGATGGCGTATCTCTAAGTCTGTACCAAAAATGGTTACATCTGGCGTATCATTTATTGCACCGGTGACTGGGTGATAATGAGACCAGTGGTTAATATAGAGCCGTTGAATAAAATCGGTGTTATCCGTTAATGCTCGGGTATAGCGGCTGTTAGCAAAGAGAATCTCGGAATAACGACCACTGTGTTTAAATGCAGAGTTATTATCTTCTTGTTTTCCCGTATTTTTAAACTGCTCAAACTGGGTTTCGGTCATTGCACCTGGCAGCTGCACATCCGCCTTAGTCAGACTCAACTCTAACTCAAGCTCGCTTTCATCCGAGAGTAACAAACCACCTTTTACACCAAGCTGGTCGGATTGAAACTCATTCCAATGACGCCAGTTATTCTCTGTTTCTCGGTGAGAGTAGGTTAGTGCTAGTGCATTACCCGACTCAGAGAATCCACTCTTTCTTAAGTGGAGATTGCGCGTACCCTGCTCCCCTAAGCCTAGCCGAATCTGATCCTGTTGTTCATCGAATACGGACTTGGAGAGTATTTGAATCGTTCCCCCCGCAGAACCTGTCGCATATATATTGCCCGGGCCTTTAGTGATCTCTATTTGCTCAATATCCTGCGTATCAATAAAGTCCAGGCGAGTGAAACTATCAGGGTCGGTGACTGGTACGCCATCACGTAACACCATGATCTCACGAATACCGTAATTCGCTTTTAAACCCGCGCCCCGGATAATAAGCCGAGCATCATAGGCACCGTTGTTGGATTGGATAAGCACGCCGGGCGTACCCTTTAGCGCATCAGAGACATTGAACATCTTCTCCTGCTCAAGACGTTCACCGTCGATCACGGCAATACTTTCCGGCACATCTACTGAGGCTCTCGCTTCTCGAGTAGCCGTGACTGTAACGCTATCTTTAACCACCAGCTCTTGCGCTAATGCAGGAAAAGCCTGTAACAATAAAGCACTGACAACAACCGTGCTCTGGCGAAGGGGAAAAGGAATGAACATTAATTTACTCTCCGAAAAGGTTTCCCGGATCATAAAAATAAAGTTCCCTAGAACACAGTGACACGATGTCACATGCGCGATTTTGTCGCAGCTGAATCAGCACCGTCTGTAAGTTTTCGGGGTAGCTCTTTTTTACCACTTACCCCTAGGTTATTAAGTTCAACCGCTTGCTGTACCAAGTTGCCTCGCCCAGTACTCATGCGATTATAAGCAACATCATAAGCCTGCTGTGCTCTAGTAAGATGCTTACCGACATCATCTAATGATTCAACAAACCCAACAAATTTGTCATAGAGCTCTGCACCGCGACGAGCAATCTCTTGAGCATTCTGGCTTTGGTGTTCATAACGCCAGATATTTTGAATCGTGCGTAGCGTCACCAGCAACGTCGCTGGACTAACCAACATAATATTGCGCTCAAATCCAAAGCGGAACAGCTGTGGGTCATGCTCTAATGCCAGTAGAAACGCCCCCTCTACCGGTACGAACATTAAGACAAAATCCAGAGACCGAACACCCTCAAGCTTTTGATAGGCTTTATCGCCTAGACCTCGTATATGATTTCGTAAGGAGAGCGTATGGGCACGTAAGTGCTGTTGGCGTTCAGATGCCAATTCAGTACTGCAATAAGCTTCATAAGCAGTCAGGGATACTTTTGAGTCCACGATGATATCTTTACCATCAGGTAAGTGAACAATGACATCGGGTTGATAACGCTGCTCTTGTTCACGAAGGGATACCTGCACCTCATACTCATGACCTTTGCGTAGGCCTGACTCTTCTAGTACCCGCTCTAGAATAATTTCGCCCCAGTTACCCTGAGTTTTACTTTCACCTTTTAACGCCTGGGTCAGGTTAATCGCATCCTGACTCATCTGCTGGTTGAGCTGTTTGAGCTGGCTGATCTCTGCATGTAAAGCGCGGCGATCTTTTGCTTCGCGATCGTACACATCTTCAACCCGGCGTTTAAACTCACCTAACTGATCCTTTAATGGGGTCAGCATCATCCCCATCTCTTTTCGACTGGACTCTGAAAAGCGTCGGGATTTTTCATCAAAGATTTGGTTCGCAAGATTTTGGAACTCCTGACGTAATTGGTCTCTCGCATCCGTTAACAGTTGAAGTTTCTCATCACTAGCTTTTCTATCGGCTTGCAAACGGGCGTCCAACTCGGCGACTTGCGCTTGTCGAATCGCTAACTGCTCACGAAGATCGCTACGCTCATACTCCAGATCCTCAACCATGCGCTCAAGTTTAGCCATCACCGCCAAACGTTCAGTAAACTGAACCGTTTTTAGTTGGCTTTCGTGCAACTGCTGCTCTCGGTCCTGTGCAAGACGCACCCAACCTGCACGCATAACCAAGAACATGACAATCAAAGGTGTAGCAACAGCTAAGAACACAATTGCTGCCGTCGCTGTATCCCAACGATTGATTAGCATCTCAAACAAGGGCATTACCAGTAATAATAGAGCGTCGGAATTGAGATAAGCACCAGCAGTGTCATCAATATCAGGTTTTTAACATCACCTAACAAGCGCTGCATAATCAAGATATGTACAACGGGAAAGGTCACAAAAACACACAATAATGGAATCCACCATTCAAGCTGACGAACCCCAAAAGCCAGAGCACCAATCAATGTCAATGCAGCTAAGTTACCGGCTAAAACAAAGGCGACCTGAGTATTCTTTTCAGCTAACTTGCCCACTTTTTTCTCTTCAGGCAACTTGTTAATAGCCCCTGCGCTGAGCGCTGCCGACATAGATACAAACCCCGTAATCAGGAAGGTAATCATAGGATCCACAGATATTTACTCCAATAAAGCTGAACAAAATCGAATTGTAGAGGAATTAGCGGCTAGTTAGTATGCCAACATGGCAGTTATGATGTGTAGTAGCGTTATCCTTATTATAGAAAATGCTATGATTGCGTTTTGGGTGTTCAGCCGTTGATGAGCTGAAACCTCCTATTAATTGAGACAAGTGAGACCCTGCAGTAATGGAGTATCTGGTTAACGAAGCTATTGAAGACTACGCATTCCTGAATACAAGTGAAGAGCCCCCTCTGCTTCAAGAGCTGATCGACGGCACCAACGAAAACATGGGGTGGCCACAAAAATTATCAGGGCGACTCGTTGGCCGTACACTAAAAATGCTTAGTGCAATTCACCAACCAGAACGCGCTCTTGAGATTGGTATGTTTACTGGCTATTCGGCTCTATCTATTGCGGAAGGGATGCCCGAAACAGGCAAGCTTATTTGCTGCGAAACCAACCCACGTGCTATTGATTATGCACAAACGTTTTTTGATCGTAGCGAGCATGGCCACAAAATTGAGGTTGTTTTCGGGCGCGCCTTAGACACCCTTGAAACCCTAGCAGAGCAACTGGATGGCCCTCTGGACTTTACGTTCATTGACGCCGATAAGCGCAACTACCTCAATTACTACCTGAAAGTTAAAGAACTAACCCGCCCCGGAGGTTTAATCATTCTCGATAATGTACTCTGGTCTGGAAAAGTATTGCAACCGGAATCCGATATCGACGATGCTCTGGTCGAAACCAACCGCTTGATTGCAGCCGACCCTAACATGGAAAACGTATTTTTAACTGTTCGAGATGGCTTGAACGTTGTCAGGAAGCTACGCTGATGACTTGGTGGATTGATGATATAGCCATTGAAAATGCTGATCAATTACTACGCCTCTACGTTGATACAGATGATAATACCCCGCGTATGCAACAACTGAGCGCTGTTCGAGACGCTCTCTTTGAGAATCTGGAAGAGGTGTCCAGTGCTGCTGAAGTTACAGGATTGATCCACTGGTATCTGCGGGACCAACAGATTGTTGCACACGGTGAAACGTTGGACGAAACCGCTGATCGCCTCAGCGATATTGATATCGAGCAAGATACCGATCAATACACCGATTTAATTTTTCGTATCAAAATCGCCATTGAGAGGCTCGACGACATCATGCTGGCTGAACTTTAATCTTCTAGTAGGTACATCCTTTGAAAAAGTGGCTCGCTACCTCTCTTGTCCTACTCATTATTTTACCCGTACTGGCTTATACCTCCCTACCCGGTATTGCAAAATATGTAGTAGAGCAATGGCTCTTAGAACAAGGGTTCCAAAAACCCGTGTTTACCGTGGAGTATCCGAGCCCTAAAGCTCTGTTAATTTCAGAACTACGTGTCGAAAAAATTACAGATAATCGTGTTTCGAAACTATCAGCTGGGCCCATTTCAATTAACTACGATCCTTGGGACCTGCTACTTAAAGGCGAACTGAGCCGTATTGAAATCCCTCTTGCAGAACTTGATATCGAAATGACAGGGGCTCAATCAGCAACCCCTGAAGAAGATACAGCACTCTCTGGTTTTGACCTCATTCAATTGCTACCCGAACAATGGCTTGATTTTGCCCCTTCCAAGGAGCTAGTGATCGGACAACTTAGTATCCATTGGCACGGGCCTGAGCAAGCCGATTTTCGATTTACAGGTAATGTCTATTTAACACAGGAACAGCTGCTTACCCGTGTAATGACCACCATTGATGATAAAGCAATTGCACGGACTGACTTGATTCTGGATGATTTGAATCGCATGCAATTCAATATCATTGACGATGCCAATACCACGACACTGACCTCCGTCGGCCAATTTCAAACAAAGGATGGGAGAATTCAGTTTTCACTGTTACATGATATAAATCTTAAGGACACACTGGAGATTGCCAAACGCCTGCCCTTAGGTTTTGAAATACCTCTTAGCATCACACAAGGGCACTACAACGGCACCTCTCATATATCTTTTCCTGACCAAATACGCGATAGCCTTAACCGATGGCTACTCAGTTTAGATATTGATCAAGATTATAGTCTAGAAGCTCAAGTCCAACTCCCGCTTGAAGAAGTAAAAACCGCATCACTGAAGCTATCGGGTAATACACACTTTAACCTTGCCGCGGGCTTAAACATCGAACTGAGCAAGCAAAGTCACGTAAGCCTCAACCAACTACACTATGATAACTGGCGTCTTGACAAACTGACATTGCGATTGCCCGATGGGTTACAAGCGAATGTTGATCAATCCTCAAATGCCAAGCCATTTAAACTGACCGTAGAACCTGAGAATCTATCCCATCCCGACCACCAGATTACACTGCAACCGGCTACCTTCTCAATCGACGAGATTGACCTACAAAAACTACATGCAACTATCGATATACAATTACCTAACGTCAAAGCCAAGGTCGCGGGTAACCAACTTCCTCCGGTCACTCTTCAAGGGAAAAGTTACGTTCGCTGGCCTAAAGTCGATACAGCACTTGCGGTCTCAGCACTCGACCTCCCCTTACATACGGCCATCAGTGTCGCTGCTAATTTTGACAAGCAAATTATTGACGCCCAGTGGCGCTTGAAAGAGTTCCCATTGGCAACCGATTTACGTTTGCTAGCGCCTTATCTGCCTGTCAAAGAGATACCTGAGAACTTCTCTATTCAAAGAGGAAACTATACTCATAACGGCCGCTTCCAATGGCTCAGTGGTCGATTAGACGGCACGATCAATCACGCGATTACCGAGCTGGATATTAACTATGAACAGATACAACTCATTGGTACTGAGTTGACGAGCACGACTTACTTACGGGGCGATCGCATTGACGATAAAGGAACACTTCGCATTAAAACGCTAGAAGTAGGACTACCTGTGGAAAATATTCAGATCGATTATCGGCTCAATAAGATTGGTTCACCTCACACAATAGCGGATGTCTCTACCCTTTCAGCACAGCTGCTTGAGGGCACACTCTCTGCAGAGCCGTTTTACACCGTTTTATCAGATCCTAATTTAAGTACAAATATTACTTTACGTGAACTTTCTTTAAATGCGCTACTCCAATTGGAAAGGCAGCCCGGTTTATCCGGAGAAGGTATTCTTGATGTTAATCTCCCCCTTCGATTAAACCATCAAGGCTTTCGGATAACCGGAGGCGCCTTAAAAAGTCGCGGGCCTGGAATGATTAGATATCAGCCTGACGATGACATTAAAGCTTTAGCAACAAATAACACTGGTTTAAGCCTTGCTTTAGATGCACTATCCAATTTTCGTTATCGGGTGCTTAATGCTGAGGTAAATTATGCTCCCAATGGCGAACTTTTGCTTAAAACACAACTCTCAGGTGAAAACCCTGATTGGAACAATGGACAAGCTGTGAACTTCTCAGTCAACATTCAGGAAAATGTCCTTAAACTTCTGAAAACATTGCAATTTGCAGATAATTTGACGGAAAGCATAGAGAAGCGTTACCGTAAGCCCTAATACGAATGTATAACGGAGACTTCCATGTCACAAAAACACCTATGGCTGACCGGGCTGCTGCTAAGTGGCTCGTTGTTAATGGGATGCTCCCCAAAGGTTCAGGTTGCTGTACCTAATGAGCCCATAACCATCAATCTCAATGTCAAAATCGAGCATGAGATATTAGTCAAGGTTGATCGGGAAATTGACGACCTTCTTAATGATAAGAGTGATCTTTTTTAAGGACGTGACATGTATAAATATATAACGGCTCCTCTATCTCGCTTCGCCTTACTTTGTTTGCTGTTATCACCCTCAGCTTGGGCACTGTCGTTGGACGAAGCTAAAGCTGGCGGATTGGTAGGAGAAACGCCTTCAGGTTACTTAGCGAGCGTCAGCCCATCCGCCAATGCTGAAACAACTAAATTAGTTGCCACTATTAACCAAAAACGTAAAGTAGCTTATGCTCAAGCTGCGCAAAAGGCAGGAGTCCAAATCGAAGTTATCGAAGCACGGGTTGGACAGAAACTCTTTGAAAAGGCGGATAAAGGCAACTACCTTCAAAACCCTGATGGCCGCTGGTACCAAAAATAATAAAAACACCCTTAGAATCTGAAGGTCACCTGTGAAACGACAAATAGATGATGCGCTGTTTTCCTACCGAAGACTAAATTTGCTAGGCCTATTTATTGCGGGAGTATCTCTAGGTTACGCAACTATAGTCCTTGATCAGCAACTGTCAGCCGTTGATTGTACCTTATGTCAAATCGTACGCTTATGCCTTTTATGTATCAGCGGGATATTTTTGATCGCCTTCATACTAAATCCTTGGATTTTCGGGCAACGCCTTCTCGCCTTTTTGAGCTTAATAATCGCAGGTATCGGTTTAGCCACAGCTGGGCGTTATGTTTGGTTAACCGCCCAAAAAGCACCACCTTTGCTGTGCGATACAGGCTTACAGGAATGGCTGCTGAACTCTCCCGTTTTGCAGGATATTGAACATTTTTTTGTGGGCAAGCATGACTGCCTGCCTGACAGCATGGTACTTGTCGGCATACCGGTTGAACGGATAGCTCTTTTTGTCTTTATATTGTTATTTTTTATTACGTGGCGCCTATTAATGCGACGCCCCATCACGCGAGCGTTTTTTTAGACATGCACAGTAAGGTATCAATAGCACTTCTATCTTTGATCGGCTTATCTTCCCAAGCATCTTACGCAGCCCCTTGGACACATAATCTTTACTTTGAAAATGATCTATTTGCCGATACCGATCAAAGTTACACAAACGGTATTCGGTTGTCATGGGTATCACCTGACTTAGACAACTACCTTTATGATCCTAATATTCCCGAGGTTTTGCGGGACGTTAATCGCTGGTTTGTCCCTCTCTACCCCGTGAAAGAAAAAGTGACTGATAACGTACAACGTAATTTAGTGTTCACGATTGGCCAGCAGATGTACACACCCGAAGATCGCGAACGAGTCACTATCGATCCCGACGACCGTCCTTATGCAGGGTGGCTTTATGCGGGATTCGGTTATCATGCAAAAACAGCCAACAAACTAAACTCTGTCGAGCTGAACCTCGGTGTCGTAGGCCCTGCCTCTCTTGCTAAAGAAGCACAAGATCTGGTGCATAGAACGCGCGGCATAGAACGATTTGATGGTTGGCATAACCAACTTGAAAATGAGCCGGGAATACAGATCGTCTATGAGCATAAAAACCGAATTCAAAAAGACTGGTTCTATGGCAATACCGAATATGATGTCATTACCCACATTGGCGGCAGCCTTGGCAATGTAGCAACCTATGTTAATAGTGGAGCGGAAGTCCGTTTCGGGTTTAACTTACCCGATGATTTCGGTACCTCTGCATTACGCCCCGGTGGTGATAACAGCGCTCCTGGTAACAAGCTGTATAGCCAAAAACGAGGTTGGGGTGCCCATGCATTTATGTCTATCGACGGCCGCTGGGTGATTCATAATATATTTCTGGATGGTAACTCCTATCAAGATAGTCACGCCGTCCAGAAAAAACCTTTTGTTGCTGATGCTGCTATCGGAATAGCAGCCGTATATGACAATTGGAAGGTTTCGTTTGCTCACGTATACCGTACAAAAGAGTTTGAAACACAGGATGATCCTCAGCGTTATGGCTCCCTCAGTATCTCTTATATTTATTGAAAGAGCGTACATGAGGGAACGGATAAGCACTGCAATCAAAGCCTGAGTACACTTCTCAGTTTACTTACACTAGCCCAAGGCAACTTGGCGCTCTAATTCCGCTTTCAATGCTGGCTCAATGGACAGTTGCCGAGCCAGCTCTTCAAGATAAGCCCTCTCCATATAGCTCTCTTCATCAATGACCAGAATACTGGCAAGATACATTTCTGCTGCTATCTCCGGAGAACGCGCATGGATCGCTACGTCGGCAGGGTCCAGAGGCTTATGCAACTCCTGTTCTAGCCATGTTAGTAATTGAGGGTCATCCGTGATTTTTGCAATACCCTGATCGATCAGAGCTCGCTCCTTATCATCAATATGCCCGTCAGCTTTTGCTGCACCGATCATGGCACAGAGGACTGCTCGACTGTGCTGTTCCACTGCTGGCGCAGGTAATTCACTTAGAGGGGTTGGTGCATGAGAAGTCGAACCGGGAGCTCCAGATGAGGCCTGCTGAGCCTGCCAGTTGTTGTAAGCTTTATAGGCAACGGCCCCCAATGCCGCCAAGCTGCCGTATTTAAGTGCTTGGCCACCAAGTTTACGCCCTTTTTTACTGCCTAATAGTAAGCCCAACACACCACCAGCTACTAAACCTCCGCTATTCTTTGATAACAAATCACCAATACCTCCACTTTGCTGAGAGGATGAATGACTTGTTGATGTTCCCTGAAGCATATCGGTTCCCGCTTTAAGAAACTGATCCAGTAAGCTGCGTGTATCCATGTTGACTCCTGACAGGTTATTTTCGCTAACCTATCGACAAAAATTATAGGAAATAATTCCCTCCACTAAGTATGAGATCGTCTGTTTAACATGCTGACAGAAAATACTTTACCCCATCGCACTATCGAGCTTCTTTTCCACCATTCTCCTGAAATACAATGACTTTTGTAATTGTGCACAACCTCCTCTATGCTCTCATAAAAAATAAATAGAGGCGGTTATGGGAAAATTCTTTTTACTTTGCGTTTCGCACCTTTTCGTCGCCGCTTTAAGTTTTCTGGGAGGTATCTATACGCTACCTCTTCTAATGGCGCCCAACGCTCCAAATACCAACCAGATTACTCAACTAGAACAAGATTTACGCTATAGTGGTGAGTTCACAAAGGACTTAGTAGGCAGTGATTTCCTGCACTGGGGAGAAGGTAAAGTCATTATCACGCACTCTTCAATCGCCCTAAAAGGGGAGCTTGCTCCAGGCCCCGCTTACAAACTTTATCTCTCGCCCACATTTGTTGAAACAGAAGCCGACTTTTTACGAAACAAAGCGTCTATGGTACAGGTAGGTGATATTAAAACGTTTAATAACTTCTTGATCAGAATTCCCGAAGGGGTACGACCTGATGATTACACCTCCGTTATCATCTGGTGCGAATCGTTTAATGAGTTTATTACCGCAGCCGCCTACCAATAAGGCATATCAAAGGACTTGTGTATGCGCCACCTACTATTGCTACTCACACTTATGCTCTGTGCAGGCAAAGTCGCTGCTGTGGAAAAAATTCTGGATTACCAAACAGAGATCCTTGTACAAAGGGATGGCACACTGCTAATCACTGAAAAAATAACCGTCAATGCCGAGCATGCCTCAATACGACGAGGCATATACCGCGACTTTCCAACGATCTACCACTTACCCGATGGCACACGGTATCAAACGTCATTCGATGTCATCGACATTAAACGTGATGGGCAATCAGAGCCCTACCATACCGAACAGCGCAGTAATGGTATTCGGGTCTATATTGGCGACAAACGTCAGTATGTCACCAAAGGTGAACACACCTATGAACTGGTATATAAAACAGATCGCCAAATTCAATTCTTTGAGCGCCGAGATGAGCTATATTTTAATGCCATCGGTCATGGTTTTAGCTTTCCAATAGAGAAGGCAACAGCCACGTTAACACTGCCCGCCGATGCGAATATAACCAAATTTACTGCCTACAACGGCCGCCAAGAAAGCCAAACCTCTGACGTTTACATAGAGCAGCCACTTCCCTTTGAAGTACGTTACACTCTAAACAAGTCATTAAACGCTTATGAAGGCATGACGATTGTTGCGGCTTGGAATAAAGGCGTCATCTTTCCTCCTTCAAGTAGCCAGACCATCCATTGGTGGTTGATGGATCACTTAACCAGCCTGCTCGCCTTAATCAGCGGTGTTATTGTCTTCGCCTTCTTGTTAGTTCGCTGGCACCAGGTTGGCAGAGACCCAACGTCAGGCACCATCATCCCCTTATTCACCCCTCCTGAAGGATTATCTCCAGCCGCTTGTCAGTATATTTTCGATCAGAAGATGAAGCCTAGCGCCTTTACCGCCGCTACCATAAATATGGCGATTAAGGGCTATTTGAGCATCAAAGAGTCGGACACGACAGGTGGATTCCAGCTTAGTCACTTAGGAAGCTCAACCCATACTAAGGCAGAGCCATTAAGTTCAGGGGAACAAAAGCTAGCTACACTCCTATTTGCTTCGAATGCTCAGAGCGTCTCGCTAGGTCATAAATATGACAGCAAAATACAAAAAGCTTACAGCGCTCTAAAAAGCACGTTAAAAGCGGAGCATGGCGCCAAAAATTTTCGCCATAATATCGGTAGCTTTGTCGTAAGTGTGTTACTAGCACTCGGGCTCTTTGTCGTTTTAGTACTTGTTGATAATAATGCTGAAGCTGCCGGATTTGGTATCTTCTTAGGCGGGCTCACCGCAGGTATGGTGAACGCCCTGCGTATCTTTATAGAGAAACGCCACCGCTACAAAGGGCTTCGTTTAGCACTTCGTACACTGGCATCGCTTATTCCTATTGTCTTTGCTGTGTTTACCTTCAACATTGGTTCACATCTTTTGGATATGTTTGATAGCAATGGCAAAGCGATTCTTTTGTACTGTATTGTAGCTGGCGGTCTACTCGCTCTGTTTCACTGGCTCCTCAAGGCCCCAACAGTGGCAGGCCGAAAGCTAATGGACCAAATCGAAGGGTTCCGCTTATACCTGAGTGTTGCAGAAAAAGACCTGCTGAATTTCCAGCATCCACCTGAAAAAACACCCGAGCTGTTCGAACGCTATCTTCCCTATGCAATCGCATTGGGCGTAGAGAATGAATGGGGGGATCAATTCACTGAGATTATGGAAAAAGCAGCCAACGAAGGGCGAGAAAACTTACGATGGTATCATGGACGGCAAGGACCCCATTTCTCTACGATGACCTCCTCTCTAAGCAGTGGGTTAAGTAGTGCAATTACCTCATCGGCGACGCCTCCCTCATCCTCAGGCAGCAGCGGTTTTAGTGGTGGCTTCTCCGGTGGTGGTGGCGGAGGCGGAGGCGGCGGTGGCTGGTAAAATTCAGCTCATGATCACTACACGGGTTTGTTATACTCAGCTGAATCTTGGTTTAGCTATATTTTAACCGCAGGTAGAGGAGATACCCTGTGATTACATTATCTGTCCTAGTAGGACTCATTGTTGCTCTCGCGCTTTATGTTATTAGTCTGTACAACGGACTGGTTGATAAACGAACACGATCCGAAGAAGCTTGGAGCGGTATAGAAGTACAGCTTAAGCGTCGCCATAACCTGATTCCCAATCTGGTAGAGACGGTTAAAGGCTACGCCACCCATGAGCAAGAAACCTTTGAGAAAGTCGTCACTGCCCGCAATAGCGCTGTCCAAGTAGGGCAATCGGGTGCTGCGGCTACCGCCCAAGCAGAAATGGCGCTAAGTGGTGCATTGCGCCAACTTTTTGCGCTAGCAGAAGCCTACCCAGACCTGAAAGCCAATACCAATTTTCTGGATCTTCAAGCACAACTTAAAGAACTTGAAGACCATATCCAGATGGCTCGCCGCTTTTATAATGGCTCTGTGCGAGATTTAAATATTATGGTGGATAGCTTCCCATCTAACTTGGTAGCTCAGCGCTTCGGATTCAGCAAAATGGAGTTCTTTGAACTGGATGAAGCAGAAGCCGCCCAAGTGAAGCAAGTACCTAAAGTCGAATTTTAGGACTTGGACAAGACTATGCTGGCAAGCGCCATTATTGGCCACCGTGGGCTAGCCTCTCTCGCCCCTGAGAACACGCTTGCCAGTATTCGCATGGCACACCACTATGGTATTCGCTGGGTTGAATTAGATGCCAGCCTATTAGGCGACGGATGTGTCGTCCTCTGCCATGATGACAGCTGGGATCGATGCTCAAACCACAGCGGACTGCTCTGTCATTCTACTGCCGCTGACCTCCAGTTCATTGATGCAGGAAGTTGGTTTTCCGAGCAGTTTCGTCATGAACCAATCCCTACCCTTTCGCAGGCCTTAACACTGCTTTCTGAACTGGATATGGGGCTTAATTTAGAACTCAAAGCACAAACAGGCATTGAGTATTGCCTAGTCATTAAGCAAATCTTACCTATTATCAAAACTTATTGGCGCAGCAGTTTTCCGATACTTATTAGCAGCTTTGATCATGAACTTTTGCACCAATACCGCAAAGCCGACAGCCATCAATTACTCGGCCCCCTCTACGAGACGATTGATAACGATTGGTTAAATACTCAGAAACAACTGCGTGCTGCCAGCCTTCATTGCGACTGGAACCTACTAAATCCAGCCCAAGCAAATGATATAGTAGCGGCCGGATATGATCTTTTAGTCTATACCTGCAACCAACAAAGTGATGCTAAGACTCTCTGGAATATGGGCGTTCATAGCATTATCTCAGACACCCCTCATCTGCTAGCACAGCGCTAATCTGCAATTACTTGCTGAAATAAAAGACCTTTTCCCGAGATGAAATAAAGCTCGGCGAGTAAGTGCGTCTCTCTCCAATACATCGATTGACAGTCGCTATTGGAGAAGACAACTTTTTTAACCACTAAAGCGATACATTAATTTAATTTTTATTGTAATTTTATGTATCATTTATTTTAATTACGAGGTACATTTAATCTATCAAAGCTGTGGGCCTTACACGCAGGCAAAGCGCCTATATAGGTCGAACTAACAAACTGATACGCAAACAGCTATGAAGATAAAAATAAGTTTCATAGCCTGAAACAAGAACCAGAAAATCGGAGAGCAGAATGATGACCCCCGAAGAACAAAATTTCATGCGTAAGATCGAAGCAGAAGAGAAGATTGAGCCTAAGGACTGGATGCCAGATGCTTACCGCAAAAACCTGATCCGTCAAATCTCTCAGCACGCGCATTCAGAAGTTATTGGCATGCAACCGGAAGGTAACTGGATTACTCGCGCACCTTCCCTACGCCGTAAAGCTGTTCTGCTCTCCAAAGTTCAGGATGAGGCGGGACACGGCCTTTATTTATACAGCGCTTGTGAAACATTAGGTATCTCACGCTCTGAGATGATAGAACAGTTGCAAAGTGGTACTGCAAAGTACTCCTCCATCTTTAACTACCCAACGCTAACGTGGGCAGATGTGGGGGCAATTGGCTGGTTAGTCGATGGCGCTGCTATTGTTAACCAAGTTTCCCTGCAACGTACTTCTTATGGCCCTTATTCGCGTGGCATGATCCGTATCTGTAAAGAGGAATCTTTCCACCAGCGCCAAGGCTACGAAGCGATGCTGGCACTGGCCAAAGGCTCCCCTGAACAGAAAGCAATGGCACAAGATGCTCTCAACCGTTTCTACTGGCCTGCGCTCATGATGTTTGGTCCTCATGACTCTGAATCAGCACACTCTCAAAAATCAATGGAGTGGAAAATCAAGCGTGAGACAAACGATGACCTTCGCCAGAAGTTTGTTGATCAGACGGTCAAGCAGATAGAAGTACTTGGCCTTGAACACCCAGATAAAAACATTAAGTGGAATGAAGAACGCGGCCATTATGATAGTAGCGATCTGAACTGGGATGAGTTCTGGAGTGTAATCAACGGCAACGGTCACTGTAACCGCCAGCGTATTGAGCATCATGTAGCGGCTCATAACGAAGGTGAATGGGTACGTGACGCCATCACCGCCTATAACGAAAAGAAACGAGCTAAAAAAGCACAGAATGCTGCGTAAGGGGGATATATCATGACCAGTATCACTGAAAAACTAGAATTATTCGAAGTATTTATTCGCTCCAAACGCGGTCTTGATCATAAACACGTAGGCTCTCTTCATGCTGAAGATCATGAGCAAGCATTAGAATATGCACGCGATTGTTATACCCGTCGTAGCGAAGGCGTAAGCATCTGGGTGGTTAAATCTAACGACATCTGCGCTTCCCAAGAAGATGACGCAGAGAGCTTTTACGACCCAAGCGATGACAAACCCTATCGTCACGCCACTTACTACGTGCTACCTGACCCAGTAAACAACATGTAATTGGCAGGAGTATATAAGAATGAGTGATATCAAAGCTGCAACGCTTGAATATACCACCCGCCTCGGCGATGACTCTGTTGTACTAGGTCATCGTATCTCTGAGTGGGTCAGCTACGGTCCTTTCCTAGAAGAAGACATCGCTTATGGCAACGTAGCACTGGACTATATCGGTCGCGCCCGAATGTTCTACACCTATGCCGCTGAATTGGCCAACGATGGTCGTACCGAAGATGATTTCGCCTATATGCGTAACGATCGCGAATACCGCAACTTGCTGTTGATGGAAATGCCAAAAGGCGATTTCGCATACTCCCAAGTTCGCCAGCTATTTGCTGATGTTTACTACACGTTGCTATTACCAGAACTGCTTCAGTCCAAAGATGAAACACTATCAGCCATCGCCGCTAAAGCGATCAAAGAAACCAAATATCACCTGCGCCGTAGTCGTGATTGGGTTTTACGTCTGGGTGATGGTACTGAAGAAAGCCACAAGCGCACCCAAAAAGCAGTCGAACAATTATGGGGCTATACCCATGAAATGTTCGATATGGATGAAACTGAACAGTTACTAGCTGATAACGGTATCGGCGTAGATGTTTCTAAACTGCATGGAGCTTGGCGACAGATGGTTAGCGATATTCTGGCAGGGGCAACGTTGACTGTACCAGAAGATAGCTGGGCAGTTCGCGGAGGGCGCACAGGCTATCACACCGAGAACCTAGGCCACATGCTGACAGAGATGCAGATCGTGCATCGCTCTCACCCAGGTTGCGAGTGGTAAACCAGTATGAATGAAATCTCACTGATGCCAGAAGAGCAGTATCAACGTTTACAGCAGCGCAATACCGCTGATGTGAAAGACTTATGGGACTTGCTCGATGCGGTTAAAGACCCTGAGGTGCCGGTACTGAGCATTTGGGACTTGGGGATTTTGCGCAATATTAGCCGTGAAGATGGTCGTATCATTGTGACCATCACACCAACCTATTCAGGTTGCCCAGCCATGGATAATATCAGCACCGATGTAACGAAGGCGCTGAACGAGGCAGGTTATGATGACGTCATCGTAAAGATGTCATTATCGCCTGCATGGAGTTCAGAGTGGATGTCGCCGGAAGGTCGTAAAAAGCTCAGGAATTACGGTATTGCACCACCTGAAGATGCAGACCTTGACGATGATGGCCTGACACCGGATGCCCATGCACAATGTCCTCATTGCAGCTCTCGAAATACTCGAAGGGTCAGTGAATTTGGCTCAACTGCGTGCAAAGCACTGTTTCAGTGTAACGATTGCAACGAACCATTTGATTATTTTAAAAAGATATAGGTGAAGCGATGTCTGACACCAATTTCTACACTCTAAAGATCGCCGATGTACAGCCAGAAACGGACACAGCGATTTGTGTAACCTTTGCGGTACCTGAAGAACTGAAAGAGAAATTTACATTTATTCAGGGCCAATTCCTGACTCTGCGCGCTATGATTGACGGTGAAGATGTTCGCCGTTCATACTCGATCTGCTCAGGTGTCACCGATGGCCATATGCGCGTGGGTATTAAACGCGTTAAGAATGGTAAGTTTTCCAACTTTGCCAATGATAACTTTAAACCAGGCATGGACATAGAGGTCATGCCCCCTCAAGGTAGCTTCTACTCTGAGTTAAAAGCAGAAAACGCTAAAAACTACATGTGTATTGCGGCAGGATCAGGTATCACGCCCATGCTGTCTATTATCAAGTCTGCGTTAGATATTGAGCCAAAAAGTAAAGTTACCCTGATTTATGGTAACCGCCGCAGTAACTCTGTGATGTTCAAAGATGAACTGAACTTCGTCAAAAACCGTTATATGGATCGTTTCCACTGGATCAATATTATGGACTACGAAGATCAGGGCGCGGACCTGCTCAACGGCCGTATCGATAATAAAAAAGGTTATGCTCTACAAAAAGCTGGCCTGATCAATATCAAATCGGTAGATGAAGCTTTTATCTGTGGCCCTGAAGCAATGATGTCCGAAGTATCTCGCGGCTTTCGCGCCGAAGGTCTGAGCGACGAACAGATCCACTACGAACTGTTTGCCAACTCATCAGCAGACTCACAAGCTATTCTGGAAAAAGCGCAGCAGCGTATTGCCGAATACGGTGAAGAAAAACAGAGCAAGGTAACTGTGATTGCGGATGGCCGTTCAGTCATGTTCGACTTGGCTACCGTAGGTGAAAACATTCTTGATGCGGGTATGGCTAATGGTATGGATCTACCTTACTCCTGCAAAGCAGGTGTTTGCTCAACTTGTAAGTGTAAAGTGGTCAAAGGTGAAGTCGATATGGACATTACTCATGGCCTCGAACAGCACGAGATTGATGCAGGTTATATCCTTAGCTGCCAAGCCCACCCAATCTCTGATGAAGTAGTCGTCGACTTCGACCAACGCCAGTAGAGTAAGTTTTCTTCTATAAAGCCCTGTTAATACAGGGCTTTTATCTCGCCACAAGCTATACGGGTGAGTACGCCATAACTCTAAATAGTCAGCCAACATCATATTCTCCTTACCTTACCCTGTACTTACGTAGGTTTCAGTCGAACCCCCGCTTGCTCGCGTGTATAATTCCGTTTATAAATTGCCTCACTATGCATAAAGCAGAAAGCCTTGTGTAGAATTTGGAGACCTGAACAGTTTGACCACCTCCTCTTCCTCGGATCACACTCCTGATTCAGTAAGCCGACGCTTCAGCGTTGCCCCCATGATGGATTGGACAGATAGGCACTGTCGTATGTTCCACAGAACGCTGTCACAACACACTTTGTTGTATACAGAGATGGTAACTACCGGTGCGCTGATCTATGGCGACGCCGAACGACACTTAGCTTATCATCAAGGAGAGCATCCTGTAGCTCTGCAACTCGGTGGTAGTAACCCAACCGAACTGGCCCAATGTGCGAGAATGGGAGAAGCTTACGGCTACGATGAAATTAATCTGAATGTTGGCTGCCCTAGCGACCGAGTCCAGAATAATATGATTGGCGCCTGCTTGATGGCGCACCCTCAGCAAGTTAGAGACTGCTTAGCTGCAATGCAAGATGCGGTATCTATCCCGATTACGATAAAACACAGACTTGGAATCGATGACTTAGACAGCGAAGAGCTTCTGTATACGTTTGTTGAGACTGTAAAGTCATCAGACTGCAAATCCTTTATTGTTCATGCACGCAAAGCCATCCTTCAAGGTCTTAGTCCTAAGGAGAACCGCGATATACCACCTTTGCAATACGAACGGGTCTACGCGCTGAAGCGCTGTTTTCCAGATTTGGAAATAATCATCAATGGCGGTATTAAAACCATAGCCGAATCATTGCAACACCTCCACTACGTGGATGGGGTCATGGTCGGCCGTGAAGCCTACCACAACCCATTTCTTCTCTCTGAGGTAGACAGTGAGATATACGGCGTCCAAAAAGCACCTATGAGCCGTATAAAAGCCCTAGAAGATTACCTTCCTTATATTGAATCTCAGTTGAGTCTTGGGGTTCCTCTTAGTCATATGTCTAGGCATATTTTAGGGTTATTTCACGGTGTTCGGGGCGGCAAACAATTTCGTAGGGTCATCAGCGAAGAAGCGCACAAGCCCGGCGCCGACACACAAGTCATTTACAACGCACTCAAAAAAGTTACTTCATTAAGTAATTAACAGGATCTTATTCAATGGAAAGCCAGCTAGAGCAACTTAAATCTATGACAACGGTTGTCGCCGATACCGGCGATATCGAGGCTATTCGCCAGTTTACACCGGTAGATGCAACGACTAACCCATCTTTGCTCCTTAAGGCTGCAGAGCTGCCTACCTATATAGCGCTACTCAACGAAGCTAAGCAATGGGCACTAACACACAGCAGCGATAAACATGAGCAACTCAGCTTAATGTCTCAAAAGTTTGGCGTTCTTATAGGACTGGAGATTCTAAAAATCATTCCTGGCAGAATTTCTACCGAAGTCGATGCCCGATTATCATTCGATACACAGGCTACCCTTCAACAAGCTCGCCAACTTATCCAAATGTATAACGAAGCAGGCATCAGCAATGATCGCATTTTGATAAAAATAGCATCCACGTGGGAAGGTATCCAAGCGGCAAAAATTCTTGAACAAGAAGGGATAAACTGTAATCTGACGTTACTCTTTGGATTTGCTCAGGCCGTTGCCTGCGCCGAAGCCAATGTCTATTTGATATCACCTTTTGTTGGTCGCATTTTAGATTGGTATAAAGTAAAAGCGCCCACTGATGACTTTACCAATGAGAATGATCCCGGTGTACAATCAGTAAGTAGTATTTACAACTTTTACAAACATCATGGGTACAAGACAATTGTTATGGGCGCGAGTTTTCGCAATATCGGCGAAATCCAGTCCTTGGCAGGATGCGATCGTCTGACTATTAGCCCTCAGCTTATGGCAGAGTTAGCCTCGACCACAGAGCCTCTTTCTCAGCGCCTTAGCGCGGCTACAGCCAACAGCTCGCTTGAAAAAATAGAAATAAGTGAAGCACGTTTCAGGTGGATGATGAATGAAGATGCTATGGCAACTGAAAAACTAGCGGAAGGCATTCGGAATTTTGCCAAAGACCAAGTGAAACTAGAGATGCTACTGGCCAAAAGCTGATAAAAACAAAGGGCTCTAAAACATCCTATGCTTAGAGCCCTTCTCCCCACATCCGTGCAGGTCACCTTATCATCCCTGTAGGTGGTCCATCCAAAGTTCTCAATCCTTATGAGATATTGCATCCCTGCTCCCTTCACTGGACAACTGTTATTCTACCTAGACTCTTATAAAAAAAAATAGGAAAAATTCCTATTTTTCGAGAACTTTTATCAAACTCTGGAAAGCTTCATGATTTGCATCGTTGAGAGACATCAAGACTTTGTGAGCATCAATAATACGCTTCTGCGTCTCCAAAACGGATTCCTGCACAAGTGGGATTTGCTTCAGCTCACATTGCGTTTCAGGTAAAACATCTAGCAACACAAATATCTGGTCAAAGCCCATACTCAGTAACGTTCTCGTTACATCTTCATGAGTAGATACTAAGACTGGAGGGGATAAACCATCTGCTTTAGCCCTCACAGCAAATTTCGCAACGAGACCTAACGTTGTACTATCGAGATAGTTAGCTTCACTCAGATCAATCAGTACCGAGGTGCAATCACCCTTTGATAAAAGGGTCTCAATGTAGGTGTCTAAAGAAGAGCAGAGTGTAAGCCTGACTTCCCCTACAAATTTAATAACGTAATGTTTATCCAGGACAGCATAATAAATAGAGCCAGAGCTCATAGGTTCACTCTCATCAACGACATGATCGTAACATCATCAGGTATAGGCCTAGATAACTCACAACCAGAAAATACATAAGCTTTTAGCATTTCATGACAAGGAGGATTCGTTTCAAGCCAATTCAAGAGTTGCTGCTCTTTGTCTGCTATGCTCCCGCCAGAGAGCAATTCTAAAACACCATCAGAGCAGAGTGTGAGTGAAAAATCATCATCTAGTACCTGTTGACCTTCACCAAAAATAGCTTCTTCGAACAATCCAAGTGGCATTCCCCTTCCGGGCAACACGGTGACTTCACCAGCAGATTTATACAAAGGCATTGGATGATGACCGGCAACAGCGTAATTGAGGGTATTTTCCTGATGGTTAATCACACCACAAAACGCGGTAAGATGCTTATCTAATGCAAGTGAGTTAACCTCCTTGTTAATGCGCTCTAATGTTCTTACAGGAGACAGGATGTCATAACTGGAGGAACGTTTAAAATTGCGCAACAAGCGGCTAGTGATATTTTTGAGGAGGATCGTTATAAGCGCAGAAGCCGCACCGTGACCCGAGACATCTGCAATATAAAAAAGGGTCAGTTGTTCATTAATAGGGACTACATCAATAAAATCGCCGCTCACAATCAGTGACGGAGTCACCGAATAAACAAATTCGACATCCTTGATCACCTGTTTATGTGGTGGTAATAAGCGAGATTGAACCTGGTAAGCAGCTTCTTGGTCATTTTTAAGCTCTTCTAACGAAGCTTCCAGTGTTTCTCTATAGACCCTGCCTTCATATATTAAGCGGCACCTTGTTAATAATAGCTCAAGCGCTGATAGAAATGCGTTATGCTCTTCTAGCAAAGAAGCCAAAAAGAAAACATCATCCGCACCAGCTCTTAATGACTCCAATATCCTACTTGGATCGGCTTGTTCATAAACTGAAATAACCAGAAAATAACCATCAGAATCACTTAATGCCTTGATCAGCTGCACGTCTGCGTCGCAGACAACCCTGACAATATAAACACCAAAGTATTTAAAAGGCTGTATCTCAGAAGCAGCTTCACTAACGAGCAGTGCATGATCAGCGAGTAAGCGCCTGAACAAGACGATTTGCTCAGGCTCAAAGCCAATCAACTGAATACTCGCCGGACTTTCACACATAGTGTTAAGCGTCATCCACTTTTAACTGGGTATTCTTAAAAGTCATCCTGATTAAATTTCAAGTCCATTTGCCCATCTTTAACCATAAAGGCCCTTTGTTGAAGATAGGCGTCCCTTACAAAACTATATTCATCGCCAGAGATAAGACGCTCCGCTGAAAATAAGCTCACTCGCGTATCTAACAATCTTAAACCATAGCCTGAATTTCGTGTTGGAATATGGCCTACTTCGACAGGCCATATATCAGTGTATGCATCAGGTACCCTTCCTACAGCATCCCGTACTGATGAAGGGCCAAACAAAGGAAGCACCAGATACGGCCCCGATGATACACCCCAATATCCTAACGTCTGGCCAAAATCTTCATTACTTGAAGGCAGCCCCATATGGGTTGATACATCAATCAAACCCGCTAACCCAAACGTTGAATTAAACGTTATACGCGCAAAATCCTGTAACGCCGAATCAGGTTTTAATTGCAGAATACTATTAACTAAAGAGGTGATATCCCCTAAATTCGAAAAAAAGTTGTGTACACCCTGCTCAACCAAATCTGGCGTCACTGCCTGATAACCCTGAGCCAAAGGCTTAATCACATAACGATCAGCACTTTTATTAAAACCATACATCGTGCGATTGTAGCCTTCCCACGGATCTGACTTTGTTTCTGCCATCACAGGAACCGTTACCGAAAGCGCCAGAACCAGTGCTAAATGTTTACCACAGCGTAACATTGATCTTTCCTAATCAAATTCAAGTATGCGCTAATTGTAGAGTAGGCTAACCCAAAATAAAACTGAAACTCGTTAAACGCAAAAAAGACTCCCGAAGGAGCCTTTTTATAAGAGTCTAATCTAAAGTTTAGATTAGAAGTCTACGCGGTAACCAGCCATGAAGCCTTCGCCACCGTCTGCAACGTTACGATCAACGTATGCAGCGAATACACGAGCCTGCTTGCCTAGCTTCTGCTGAACTTCCAAAGACCACTGATCGTCAGCATCACGCTCGTCGTCGATGTAGTTAGCTAACAGTTTAGTGTTACCCATTGTGTAAGAACCAGCCAGTTCCCAAGCATCACGGTCAGCACCTGGAGCGTCGTCGTTCTCGTAACGAGCAGCAACGTATACAGCATCCATAGTGTAAGAAGCACCAACAGAGATAACATCACGGTCAGCCGCTTCGAAACCTAGGTAAGAAACACCAACGTTCAGGCCAGCGTTTTCGTACTTAGCAGCAACGTGAGAAACGTCGATAGTTTCGTCGTCAGCAGCACCACCATCGTTAGGCAGTACAGCAGCAGCAACCTGGAAGCCGCTCATAGATGGAGAAACGTAAGCGATTACGTTAGACGCACGGTGAGCACCAACTTGGTAAACAGAAGCTGCAGAAGTAGTGTTGTCTAGGATATCAGTCTGAGCACCAGTCCAAGAGTAGTAAGGAGTCCAGATGCGGCCGAACAACGCAGTACCGAAATCACCAGTGATACCAACGTTAGCTAGACGTCCGCCAGCCCAACCACCAGTTTCAGTGCTTACAGCTTGTTCGAACTGGAAGATAGCCTTAGCGCCAGAGAATAGCTCAGAGCTACCTTTAACACCGATACGTGAAGAGTTATCGTTCACGTCTAGGTTGTCGTTTGTAGCGCCTTCAGTGTTTTCAACTTTGATGCGCAGAGAGCCGTACAGAGTAGCGTCAGCCTGTGCAACCATTGGAGCAGCCAGAGCACCAGCAACAGCCAGAGCGATCAGTGACTTTTTCATCGAGTTTTCCCCTTCAATATTCAACATACTAGTAGTGAATTCTAGTTTTTCTTAGCGCTTGTACTTGCCAGCATCCTACAAAAGAATAACTTTCAGAACATTGCTACCCAAGAAAATACTATACATTTAGAATATTTCAAATACATGAAAGCAATTTTTTTGCCTTTTCTTTCATATATCTATTCAAACTATCACTTTAAACGCTTAGCAGACATTATAAATCGAAGCCTGCCTTCACATAAATTTTGCGCATTACAGCACAGCTAACGGCTACACGCAACCCCTAAGCGACTTTCTTATACTGACTTGAAATCAATCTGTTGCATTCATTGATCTTAATCAGGCTGCAATGATTGCCATCTTTGTCGAACCCGTTTTTCAGAAACCGGTTCTTGAGTACCTAATTGCTGCGCAAATAAGGAAACACGGTACTCTTCCAGATACCAACGAAATGCCATAAGCTCATCAGATCCTGAACCCCGTTTTTCCAGAAGACTCTTTAGCCCAGCATATTGCTCCCACCACTGATGCAATTGCTCACTGAGCATACGTTGCCGTGGTATCTCTCTGGGGTATTTTTCTATTCGGTAGAGGATAGCATCCATATATCTTGGGTATTGTTGCAAAACAGACCACGATATATTGGAAATATAGGTTTTATCGATTAAATGTACTAATTGACTTTTTATATCATTCAAAATAGTGACTGTGCTTAAATCCACACGGCCATTTAAATGCTTTACTACTTGGTGGTATTGCTTGTGTATTGTCAATACCAGTTTTGAAATTTCATAAATCCTAGCTTCAAGCCCATCCTTCACCGCCTCAATTTTCAAATCGAAAGAGGCTTCATCCTTTGGCAAGTCGTTATCTAATGCCATTAACGATCGCACGGATTGGATTAAAATTTGCTCTTCCAACATTTTTCTATTAAAAATTTTGCCAGTGTAGAGCACACTTTCATTACTGTGGACTGACAGCGCCTTACGGCAGGCTCGAATTTGCGGTACTAACGCCAATAGCGCCAACCGAATAACACCTTGGATCGTGAGCTCTTTGGCCTTGGCCAAGTCCATTACAGCCAGTAGCTCGACGCTCTCTTGTTTATCTTGTAATGCCGGCCAAGCATCAACGTGAATGCCTCCTGCCTGTCGTAACTGAATTTTGTCAGGAATGACTCCGAAATCCCATCGCGTAATTCCTTGTCTACCCCAACTTTGCTCGGGGCTACTTTCCAAAGCTTTTTCAGCCTGATCGCCATATTGCTCACATAACTGTTGCCAATCTCGACTCTGCGCAATTTGCTTTCCTGCCGCATCTTTAACGCAAATATTCATGCGCCAGTGATCTGGCAAGTTAACAGTCCGCAGCTCAGAAGGATCCAGTTTAATACCAGTCATACGCAGTAATTGAAGACACATAGCTTCGTAAAGATCGCCGTCACCAAATACCATTGCTTCATAAAGTGCGGAGGCATAATCAGGAATAGGTACAAAATTCTTCCGACGCTGCTTCGGCAACCCTTTTAGTAACGCTGTACATTTATCTTGCAGCATACCTGGTACCAGCCACTCTAAGCGCTTTAAAGGTAGCTGTTTTAGCAGGGCAATAGGTACGGACAAAGTTACACCGTCATCTTTTGCCCCCGGCTCAAAATGGTAGTGGAGCTTAAGATGCATACCTTTGTGCTTTATTTCATCAGGATAAGCACTCTGCGATATATGGGAAGTAGAACGTTGTAGTAGATCCTCTTCCGTTAAGTAAAGCGCATCGGGGCGCTCATGCTCTAACTGCTTACGCCATTTCTCAAATCCAGCACCATTGACAACATGTTCTCCCTGGTATGTCCGAAAACGCTCCGCGTAGAAATCATAAAGTGCCTCTTCATCCACCAGCAGGTCTTTTCTTCGGGTTTTTGCTTCTAGCCCTTCGATTTGATTCAGCAGTTGCTGGTTGTGATTAAAAAAGCGAGCTTTTGTATCATAATGCCCTTCAACCAGTGCTGATCGAATAAAAATCTGATGCGATACATCAGGATCAATCGCCCCATAGTTAACCGTGCGTTTTGGGATAATCAACAAACCAAACAGCGACACCTGCTCAATAGCGGTCACTTGTGCACGCTTCTTTTGCCACACCGGCTCCAGATAACTACGCTTAACAAGGTGAGATGCTAATCGTTCTGCCCACTCTGGCTCAATACGTGCAACCATACGCGCATAGAGCTTCGTGGTTTCTACCAGCTCCGCCGCCATAATCCACTTAGCTGGCTTTTTAAATAGAGCGGAGGCCGGGAACAGATGAAAACGTCGGTTTCTAGCACCCAGGTACTCTTTATTTTCCTGGCGAAACCCCATATGACTAAGCAAGCCGGCTAATAGCGATATATGTATTTCTTTATAGTCTGCTGGCTCGCTATTCTCTCTAAGACCCAATTGACGGCAACTCAATAGCAACTGGCGATGAATATCTCGCCATTCCCGCATCCGCATAAAAGAGAGAAAGCTTTTCTGGCAGTGCTTACGCAACTGCGATTGAGAAAGCTCCTGTCGAAGCGACTCGTAGCTGCTCCATAAATTAACGACGGTAAGAAAGTCTGAATGTTCATCCACATACACAGCATGGGCTTGATCTGCTGCTTGCTGCTTATCCATTGGACGCTCTCTGGGGTCCTGAACGCTTAACGCACTGGCAATCACCAATACCTCTTTCAGCGCGCCTTGCTTTGAAGCCTCCAACACCATCCTACCAATACGGGGGTCTACAGGCAGTTGGCTTAAGCGCTTACCCAGTGCCGTCATCTGCCTTCGTGAATTAACAGCGCCGAGTTCTTCGAGCAGTTTAAAGCCATCACTAATAAAGCGACTATCAGGCGGATCAATAAACGGGAAATCAGCTATATTACCGAGTTTTAAATTCAGCATCTGCAAAATAACCGCCGCTAAATTGGTACGACGTATTTCAGCATCGGTAAATTCGGGGCGGAGCTTATAATCCTCTTCACTGTAGAGCCGAATACAAACACCCGCAGCTATACGGCCACATCGACCTGCTCGTTGATTAGCGCTAGCTTGCGAGATAGCCTCTATCGGTAACCGCTGCACCTTTGACCGGTAACTATAACGCGAAATACGTGCAACGCCGGTATCAATCACATAGCGTATATTAGGAACCGTGATCGACGTTTCTGCCACGTTGGTTGCCAGCACTATACGCCGCCCGACATGGCGCTGATTCTCGAAGACACGGGTTTGCTCGGCAACGCTCAGGCGAGCATACAGCGGCATAATTTCTGTATCCCTCAGTTGCATTTTACGCAACCGATCAGCTGCTTCACGAATCTCACGTTCGCCACTGAGAAAAACCAATACATCTCTTGGACCGGTGATCCGCTCCGCCCGATCCATAGCGATGATCTCTTCTACTGCGTCACAAATTCCTTGCTGCAGGCTACGCTCTTTTTGGTCATCATCCTCGGATTGTAGCGGACGGTAGATAACATCGACCGGATATGTTCTTCCTGATACTTCAATAATAGGCGCGTTATCAAAGTGTTTTGAAAAGCGCTCTAAGTCAATGGTCGCTGAAGTGATAATCACTTTTAGGTCAGGACGTTTAGGCAGAATTCGTTTGATGTAACCGAGCAAGAAGTCGATGTTCAAACTTCTCTCATGCGCTTCATCAATAATGATAACTTGGTATTTAGATAACAAAGGATCATGCTGAGTCTCGGCCAGTAGTATGCCATCCGTCATCAACTTAATAAGGGAAAGCTCTCCTACTTCATCCGTAAAACGAACTTGATATCCAACACCTTCGCCAATTTGAGTACCTAGCTCCTCTGCAATACGCGTCGCCACTGTTCGAGCCGCTAGTCGGCGGGGTTGCGTATGACCAATTAACCCTAGCTCTCCCAATCCTAAATCAAGACATATTTTTGGTAGCTGCGTCGTTTTACCTGAGCCCGTTTCGCCAGCGACAACAACAACTTGGCTAGTTCGTATTGCCTCTTGAATCTCCTCTCGTTTCCCCGAAACAGGCAAATCCGGATAGGAAACCATCGGAAAAGCAGCACGGCGCAGACCAACCTTTTCTTGACTGTCACTAACTTCACGGGTGAGTTCATCCAGCAAACGCGACGCTGGCAAGTTATCGTCTAATCGTTGCTTGAGCTTAGTAAGCTTGCGAAAAAGCCGCGGCTGATCACTTGTTAAGCAACTAGCAATTAAAGATTCAAAATGGGATAGATTACTTTTCACGTAACTCTCTTGAGGCATCCGCAATAAGGATGTTTATTGATGACCGCTGTATTTATGAAATCGCTGAGTGTGCAGCTCTTCATCTCTTAGCTGGCGACGAAGCACCTTTCCGACCGAATTATGGGGGAGATGCTTTCTGAATTCTACCTGTCTTGGCACTTTGTAAGAGGTTAAACGCTCACGGCAATAATCACGTATTTCACGAATACTCAATCGTGGGCTTTCCGATACAACATAAAGCTTAATCGCCTCTCCTGTCACATCATCGGGCAAACCGACGATAGCGCATTCTAAAATGTCAGGATGACAGCTAATAACGTTCTCCAGCTGGCTAGGATAAACCGTGAAACCTGACACATTGATAACATCCTTCTTGCGATCAACAATGCTGATAAAACCTTGTGAGCTTAAGCGCGCAATATCGCCTGTTTTAAACCATTCTCCTGAGAAGGCGTGACGCGTTTTTTCTGCATCATTCCAATAACCTGACATCACTTGTGGGCCTCTGACCCAAAGTTCGCCCGTTTCTCCCTGCGCTAGCGGACTACCCTCCTCATCTACGATACAGACTTCTGTTTCGGATAATGGATATCCAACACTCTCAGACACAATACCACCTGGATGATTAGCCGCAATAACTGGCGATGCTTCTGTTAAACCGTAACCCTCCAAAATTTCACAGCCTGTGATTCTTTTCCATAACGCAGCCGTAGAGGGCGTTAATGCAACGCCACCTGAGCACACAACTTTTAATGTTTGAAAGTCCAATTGGATAAAGAAAGGGTGGCGGCACAGGCTAACAAACAAAGTATTAAGCCCAGCAAAAAAAGTGAAGGGATACTGGCCCATTGTATCGACTAAACGATCAATCTTTCGCGGCTCCTCCACTAGAACTGAATGGCTTCCTAACGAGGGCATCACTAAACAATGGAGTGTTAGCGAGTAGATATGATAGAGCGGCAGAGCAACAATAACTAGCTCATGTCTCGACGACACACTTGAGCCTAACAGTTCTCGAATTTGACGAAGATTCGCTAATAAGTGGCGGTGATGTAACATAGCACCTTTCACTTGTCCGGTTGTACCACCCGTATATTGAATTAATGCCAGATCATCATGTGCTATTTCAGGAAAATCAACATTTGCCTGCCGACCTAAGCGCAATGCCGAACGCAAGCTAATGGTACTGATAGCATTGCTTTTAATACCCTCGCGACCTTGATGATATAGCATTTTAAAACTAGGCCAGCACCGCCTCCAAAAGGGTTGAAAATCCTTTGGGGAGGTCCAAACAACTTGGCTAATCTGAGTATGAGATAGCATTGGCTGAGATACTGTAACAAACCGATCAAGCATAACAGCTATACGTGCTCCGCTGTCCTTTAGCAGGTACTGCATCTCATCGAGCGTACTATGGGGATTAATGGTGACAGCAACCATTCCAGCGCGCAGCAACCCATAAAAAACAATGGAAAACTGCAACAGGTTAGGCAGCACAATAGCCACCCTGTCACCCTTTTTGAGGTCTGTATTGTGTAGCAGGTAAGTCGCGAATTCTCGGCTGAGCTCATCTAAATGCGCATAACTCATTGAGGTTTTTTCATGACTAAACGCAGGAAGTTGCGAGTATTCGTCAACCCACCGTTCAAACGCACTAATAATCGTATCGTTTTGATTGTTCGCCACTATCGGTTTCAATGATCGTCTACTTCATTAGACAATGGAGCTTTACGTTGCTCCCTAACCAGTCCCTGGTTAAAAACAACAAGCTCGCCACTTTCAAACTGGTTCCAAACTTCGTTAGCTGTCAGCGGTGCTGTCGCAATCACCGTTACAATATCATTCGCTGTTGTCTCCTTACAAAAGTCAACTGTCAGCTCCTCATCCATGAGACTTGCCTCACCGAAAGGTGCACGTCGAGTCAACCAAGAAAGCTTTGAACTGCAATACGCATAAAGGTTTTCTGATTCAGACAACAGCATATTGTAAACACCTAAGCTTCTTAGCTGCTCACACAAGCTGTGAATTAGATCAGTCAGCTCACCTTTATTTGTGGGCGACTCAGGGAATTTTTTCCGAATTTCACCCAACAACCAACAGAAAGCATATTCGCTATCCGTCGTGCCTACTGGATGATAAAAACTAAGTTCAAGATCAAAAATCCGTTTATCCAACTGACCATTATGAGCAAATGCCCAGCTTTTCCCCCACAATTCTCGAATAAACGGGTGAGTGTTTTCTAAACATACTGAGCCCACATTGGCCTGTCGAATATGACTTATCACCGTAAGGCTTTTTATGGGATGATGCTTAATCAGCTGGGCAATCTCTGAGCGAGAACTCGGTGCAGGGTCATGGAAAGCACGAATGCCTTTACCTTCATAAAAGGCTATCCCCCAACCATCGCGATGAGGTCCTGTTTCGCCACCACGCTGCATTAGCCCACTAAAACTAAAGCAGATATCTGTTGGCACATTAGCGCTCATGCCTAATAGTTCACACATGAATCACGAACCTTTTTCACTCTCCGTCGAAGAGAGTGTTATCTTATCAGGCAGACTGTCAATCGCATCAATGCCAGATTCATACTCTGGGGCACCGATAGCATTCAGGCTCGAGTTTTCTTGCTGACGGCGCTCACCTAAAAAACAACCTGCAGGATCAATCGACATTTTCTTACTGAGTACATTAGCCCTCACCTGCCCACCTTTTTCAATATGCAACTCTTCGCAAATGACCTCACCTTCTAACATACCGCTCACATTCAAGTGTTTGGCACGAATAGTACCAACAACATGCCCCGTCTTTCCGATGGAGATATTGTCTAAAGAGTTAATGTGTCCCTCAAACATGCCATCGATATGCATTTTACCGATAATACTCATATCACCGGAGAATTTATTACCCTCAGCAATAATGGTTATGGCTGAGCGATTTGATTGAGAGGATACAGATTTTTTAAGGATGCCCATTTAATGCTCTTCACTGTTGTAAAAATTGTATCGAAGTTAGCTACATTCCATGAAACAAAAGGTGCAGGATTAATAGGTTGATACAGGTGGCGCACTTCATAATGTAGATGAGGTCCAGTAGATTTTCCTGTATTGCCGCTTTCCGCTATTTTTTGCCCCTTATGGACAAACTCTCCGCTTGACACTTCAATTTTATTCAGATGACTATAATTTGTTTTAAAGCCATAGTTGTGCAGCAGCACCACTTGCTTACCATAACCATCACCCTTGTTTCCTGAGTACTCCACCACACCATCAGCGGTTGCATATACCGGTGTACCAATATCTGCTTTAAAGTCTATACCATGGTGCATCACCCTCTTTTTACGGATAGGGTGCATACGCATACCAAAACCATCATTAATACGGATAGCCTGTATCGGTACACCATTCGGTATACTATTTAGCATAAATAGCCTTTGATTGGCCATCATGGTCAGTGCTTCGAGCCTTTCAGAAGTCAACGCTTCAGAGGTATCAACATTCAGCAGTGTTTCCAACCCGGATAAACTTGCATCGAGCGTAGCATTCAGCTCACCAAAGCGTAGATTCTCCTCTTGGAGCTTATCGCCCATGCGTATGTTATCTGCTTGCAAGCGATCACGCTCATTAGCCACTTTTGCCAACGAGGCACTTAATTGATCGAGCTCATTCCTGTAAAGATTCTGCGTTCCTAGCATCATTTCATACTGATCTGATAGCTGCTGATGATTCTCCTCTAGGTCAGCCAAGTCATCCGTCGTTTTTACCAATAACCAGTTTGAAATAAAAAAACTAATTCCAGCTAAAACGATGAACAGAAAAAGAATATAACGGGCAACCTGTCCAAGAGAGTACTGTCGTGAGCCATGGACGGTCGTTAATGTCACTATTAATCTGTTTTTCAAGCTATAACCCTTAACCCACACTTTCTGGCAGGGCTAAATATACCCATAAATGTCTGGAATGTCATAAAACGCTACAATATTCACCTTTAGGATTACTCTATAGTCTAACGATTGTACTAATTACCTATAGACCTCTCTAACAATCTATTCAGGTTTTAGTTTATGTTGTAGCGTTGTATCGGAGCAACTCGCTCCTGAACAGCCAAGAAAAAGGAAACAGTAGGTATGAGCAATCAGCAAGATGTTGTTATCTTAAGCGGGGTACGAACAGCCATTGGTGGTTTTGGCGGCAGCCTAAAATCTAAAACGCCCTGTGAGCTTGGCGCAGCTGTTGTAGCCGAAGCAGTTAAGCGTTCAGGGGTAGAATCCACAGCATACGGACATAGTGTTTTTGGTAATGTTATCCATACTGAACGGCGTGATATGTATCTCAGCCGTGTTGCTGCTGTTAACGGTGGTTTACCTCATGAAACACCAGCACTAACTGTCAACCGGCTTTGCGGTAGTGGTCTGCAGGCAATCATCACAGCCGCTCAGCAAATTGAACTAGGACAGTGCAACGCAGCGGTCGCTGGCGGTGCCGAAGTCATGAGTCGCTCGCAGTACTGGATGCCCAGTGCTCGCTTTGGACAGCGCATGGGTGATGCGGAAATTGTTGATGCCATGGTGGGCGCGCTGACCTGCCCATTTGAGAACACCCATATGGGCATCACCGCTGAGAATATTGCCGAAAAGTGGGACATAAGCCGCGAAGATCAAGATGCTCTGGCCGCTTTAAGCCACCAAAGAGCGGAAGCGGCGTCCACATCAGGTCGATTCAAAGATCAAATACTCCCGATTGAATTGCAAAGCCGTAAGGGCAGTACCTTTTTCGATACTGATGAGCATATCCGTTTAGGCTGCACGTTGGAGGATATGGCCAAGCTCCGTCCTGTATTTAAGCGAGATGGCAGTGTAACGGCAGGTAACGCATCAGGCTTAAATGATGCCGCTGCCGCTATCACTATGATGAGTGCCAGCGAGGCCGAAAAACGAGGCCTCAAACCGATGGCACGTATTGCTGGTTATGCATTTGCGGGGGTTGAACCTAAGTATATGGGCATCGGCCCTGTACCTGCTGTTAAAAAGCTACTCGACAATGCGGGCTTAAACGTCTCTGATATTGACGTGTGGGAAGTTAATGAGGCCTTTGCTGCTCAAGCATTGGCCGTTGTCCGCGACTTGGATCTCCCTGAAGAAAAAGTCAATGTTAATGGATCAGGTATCTCTCTTGGCCACCCGATCGGTGCAACTGGCGCCATTATCACTGTCAAAGCCCTCTATGAACTACAACGCACAGAAGGGCGTTATGCCGTGGTCACTATGTGTATTGGTGGTGGTCAAGGGATTGCAGCATTGCTTGAGCGGGTTTAACGCAAAGCTCAAACTGCATATAAGATGAAAAAAGGAGCCATTGGGCTCCTTTTATTTAGCACTAAGCCCTGACAATTCGGTAGCAGGGCTCATACTCCTCATGGTTTATCTTCATACGGTGTTGATCTACAAAAGCACTCAATAATTCATCCAGTGACTTCATAATATCCACATCACCGGTTAACTCAAAGGGGCCATGCTGCTCAATCGCCATTACACCGGGCTCTTTTACATTACCCGCAACGATTCCAGACAGTGCCCGTCGCAGCTGAGCGGCCAGAATATAATCAGGCTGCCCACGACGAAGGTTCAGCTGAGCCATTGCCTCATGATTCGGTTCAAACGGTTGCTGGAATTCATGCGGGATATGCAGCTGCCAGTTGTAATGGTAAGACTCATCCGTTTGTTTGCGATAAGCCAGTACAGCCTCTAACCCTTCCCGCATCTTCACAGCAACCTCATGAGGATCATTCACTATGATCTCATACTTTTGCGCTGCACTTGGACCTATTGTTTCTTTTATGAACCGATCTACCGTTTCGAAGTAAGCTTCACTCCCTGCAGGACCAGTGAATATTAATGGGAAGGGGATATGCTGATTTTTCGGGTGGAGTAAAATCCCCAGCATATACAAAATTTCTTCTGCGGTACCCGCGCCACCTGGAAACACGATAATACCATGTCCTAAACGGACAAAGGCTTCCAAGCGTTTTTCGATATCGGGTAAAGTCACCAGTTCATTTACAATGGGGTTAGGTGATTCTGCGGCTATGATACCCGGCTCAGTCAAACCAATATAACGCGGGTTATCTTTACGCTGCTTTGCATGGGCAATGGTTGCTCCCTTCATCGGCCCTTTCATAGCACCAGGCCCACAACCCGTGCAAATATCAAATCGCCTCAAGCCTAGTTCATACCCAACTTTTTTGGTGTATTCATACTCACCTCGCTTAATGGAGTGCCCTCCCCAACATACGACTAAGTTCGGTTTCACATGGGGTCGCATAGCAGATGCATGGCGCAAAATTTGGAAAACAATATTGGTAATCCGCTCCGAATCAGTGAGCCCATCACAGCATTGATCCAATTCGTCGCCTACGTACAGAAGGTCTCGTAAAACAGTAAATAGGTGCTCTCGTATACCTTGTATAATCTCCCCATCAACAAATGCTGAGGCCGGGGCATTAATCAGTTCGAGCTGAACACCGCGGTGTTTGTGGGTAATACGAATATCAAATTCACGAAATTTATTCAGCACCTTTCGCGTGCTGTCCAACTCACTGCCCGTATTTAGCACAGCCAAGCAACACTGACGAAACAGATGATAAAGGCCGCCCTGGCTAATATCCTGAAGCTTTGCCACCTCATGAGGAGACAACGTATCAAGACTCTCCAATGGCGTTACACTTGCATTAACAAAATGTTCAGTGATCATAAAACGCCACCTCCACTTAGAAAAACAAAAGAGACTCTTCTATCTGAACCTCTAACAATCAACATAGTTCACTTTTAGAAAAAACGGTATTCTTTTAAATAACAAAAGGTTAATTTGATTTTACTGCACAAGAGGTTAACAAATGCGCGATATAGGCCGGAACCTCTAAGCTTGCCTGGCCATAAATATGCTCTTTAAAGTGGGAGGCTTTACGAGATGACTCAAGATTAATTTCAACTGTATGCGCTCCCACCTCATTAGCGACTTCAACAAAACCTGCCGCCGGATAAACATGGCCGGATGTCCCTATAGAGATAAACAAATCACAGTGTGAAAGCGCTCGGTATATTTCATTCATAAACATAGGCATCTCTCCAAACCAGACAATATCTGGGCGCAAGTTGCCCACAACGCCACAACATAAGCACGTATCATCTGGGTCTACCGCACTTTGCGTCGAGTATACGTATCCTGTTTCAATGCAGCGCACATTCATCAGCTCACCATGCATGTGTAAAAGTGCATGACTTCCCGCTCGCTCATGCAGATTGTCAACATTCTGAGTCACCAAAAGGAACTGACCGGCAAATACCTCTTCCAGCCGTGCCAAGGCATAATGTGCCGCATTGGGTTTCACGGACGTATCAAGCAGATGAGCACGACGCTCATTATAGAAACGATGAACTAAGCGCGGGTCCTTGTGAAAACCTTCCGGGGTTGCTACATCTTCGATAGGATGATCTTCCCATAACCCATCACTGGCTCGAAAGGTACGTATGCCCGATTCTGCTGAAATTCCCGCCCCCGTTAATACCACAATAGATCCATAGTTCATTTTCTTTCTCCAGTTGACCTCAAACGCTGAACATTAGACTATCATGAAAGAACAAAACCTCGGGGTTTTGGATTCTCCGCTTGGGCTGTATAAGGATAGATTCGATGAGCGCAACCAAACTATACATTCTCGATACCAACGTTCTGCTGCACGACCCTAAATGTCTTTACGAGTTTAAAGAGCAAGATATCACCATCCCAATGACAGTGCTGGAAGAGCTGGACGATATTAAAGATCGAAAGAAGAACGTAGCACAGGAAGCACGACACGCGATCCGCGCTATCGACAATATCCTCTCAACGGCCACTTCCTCCACTCAGATCACAAAAGGTGTACAAATTCTATTGCCAGGTAAAGATAGGGATCTAAAGCTTGGGAAGCTGAGTATCTTTCCGGATCATGAATTAACCAATCGACAAGGTTTCTTACCAAACGATAAGAATAAAGACAATCAGATCATCAACTGCGCACTCCATCTTCAGTCAACAACCACACATAGACAGGTGGTGTTAGTCACAAAAGATATCAATATGCGCCTTAAAGCGTTAGGAGCGGGTTTAGAGAAGGTAGAAGACTATCGTACAGACCAGCTAGTATCTGACCTAGATCTACTACCTGCCGGACATACCCATTTGGATGGTACGTTCTGGGAAAACGTAGAACAGGTGAAAAGTTACCAAGAAGAAGGGATCACATTTCATAGGGTAGATCGTTCACTGATCCCTGATGCTTACATTAACGAATACATTTTCGATGACTCGAAGGACTTTGCCGCCAGGGTTGTGGGTATCAGCGATACCGAAATAACATTACAAGACCTCGGTTTTGACCATCTCATGCACCAAACCTGCTGGGGGATCTCTCCGATCAATATTTACCAAGCGTTTGCTATGCAGTCAGTGCTGGATCCTAATATCGACCTAGCCATACTCAACGGTGCAGCTGGCTCGGGAAAAACACTGATCGCGCTCGCATGCGCTTTGGAAATGGTGATTGAAAACCAGCGTTACAATAAAATTATCGTTACGCGCTCCACCCCACCTGTTGCTGAAGACATAGGCTTCTTGCCAGGCACCGAAGAGGAGAAGATGACTCCTTGGATGAGCGCAATCCATGACAACCTAGAAGCAATGCATGAAAACGATGAGCGCCCTCAAAGCAGCGTGAAGTACGCAATAGAAAAAGCCAACATCCAGTTTAAGTCCCTCAACTTTATTCGCGGACGCAGTATTCAGGACGCAATTGTTATCATTGACGAAGCCCAGAACCTAACACCCTCACAACTGAAAACGATCATTACCCGTTCAGGTAAGGGCACAAAAATGATTTGCCTAGGTAATCTGGCACAAATAGATTCAAATTATCTAACTCCCCTCACTTCAGGGCTCACCTACATTGTCGAGCGCTTTAAAGGGTTTGAAGGGGCCGCCAATGTGCACTTTGAAGGTATTTTCCGTTCCAGACTGGCAGAATACGCAGAAGAGCATTTGTAACGCCATGTATAAAATAACGGGGCTTCAACTCCCCGTTATTTCCATTCATCCTGATACACCTTATCATGAGACACATATCAATTGACGGACAAGTTATGAGCCAGTTATCTCCTTCTGACAACGTTTCTACGGACAATCTCGCTAACAAGAGCCCTTTCGCCATCATGGCGCTGGATGGAAACGGGCTGATTTGTTACGCCAATGAATCTGCTGGTCATGTGTTTCATACGCCTCTACAGGAGCTAGTCGGTCTGTCTCTGGATAATCTAAACCAATCCGATGATGTGATTTCTGCACTGAATCACGGAGTTCAAGCCGCAATACAAAGCCAAAAAACACAACAAAATCGCATTCCTATTATGTGCGGCTCAGGCTTGCAGTATTTTCAGATCACTTTTCAACCAGAAAAGCACTCCACCAACCTTTACTTTCAGAATGTCTCTTCATTGGTAGATAAAGAACACTTTTTACGCTCCCAAGCCACGCATGACGCGTTAACGGGGCTTTTTAATCGTCAGCAACTCTTCACAATGGGTGCGCAGGATATCGCTCGATCACGCCGCTACAAATACCCCGTGTCGTTAGTGGTTATTTGCATCGACAATATTCGACAGATAAACCAGACCTACGGCTACAATATGGGGGACCATGTACTCATAAGTGTTTCACGTGTGTTACAGGAACTACTGAGAGAATCAGACTATGTCGCTCGCTTAGATAATAAAAGTTTTGTCATAAGTTTGTTGGATGCGTCTTTACAGCAGACTGAGATCGTTGCTAAACGAGTCATGAGGGCAATTGAAGAACAAGATATTCGCATAGCCGATACCAGCATCCCCGTCGAGATCCTTTGCGGAGGCGCACAGTTTGATAGCACACAGGATCAACTTTTTGATGATTTGTTACTAAGAGCAGAGAATAATTGTCAACGTGATTAAATTTATAAATAGTGCATTAAAACATTCACTGTTAGGGTTTATACGCTTCTACCAGTACATTATCAGCCCCTTAATGGGCAGTAATTGTCGCTTTTACCCAAGCTGTTCACATTATATGTTCGAAGCTATTGAGACCCATGGCATTTTAAAAGGCGTCTGGCTTGGAACCAAACGATTGTTAAAGTGCCACCCTTGGCACGAAGGGGGTATAGACCCCGTACCACCGGCTTGCGGCTGCCATAAAGCAGAGCCAGAAGCTAAAACAACTAAATAGAACGCTCTCCTATTGAGAAAAATAGCGCTACAATGACCTTATATTGAAAGAAATCTAGCCCTAGGCCATTTCCAAGACTAAAAGGCAGCCCTGATGTTTTCGCCCTTAGCCGTTGTTTCAACTGTCGTTATCTATATGCTCTTGCTGTTCATCATTGCTCAGCTCGTGGAAAGGCGTATCAGTAAGACGGGAAGGCCACTCAAAAGCCCTTGGATCTATGCCCTGTCATTAGCAGTTTTCCATACCTCTTGGACGTTTTACGGCAGTGTTGGGTTTGCTAGCACTTCTGGGCTTTTGTTTCTCGGCATTTATGTAGGCGCTTTAATAGGGATACTATTTTGGTGGGTTACGCTGCGAAAAATGGTCTCTATCAAAGAAACCTTTCGCATTACCAGTATTGCTGACTTTATCTCCACCCGTTATCGGCGCTCTCAACGCATCGCAGGATTAGTAACCCTGATCGCGCTGATCGGCATCTTGCCTTATATTGCTCTTCAGCTTAAAGCGATTGTCAACTCTTTTGAAATTATCACATATGAAGCAAACAAACCGTGGGAATACAGCGGCTTACTAGCCACCATTCTACTCACAGCGTTTACCATCATATTTGGCGTAAGGCGACTTGATCCAACTGAACGCCACCAAGGCATGATTGTTGCCCTAGTGGTCGAGAGCGTTGTGAAATTACTCGCTTTCATCTCGGTTGGCCTGTTCGTCTGTTTTGTGATGTTTGACGGCATCCAAGATATTCTTTCACGCTTGCAGGAAGCTAACCTCCAGCACTTAACCAGTTTTACGGCTAGCGAAAACAGCGCAAGCATGTGGGTTACACTGATTATTCTAAGCTTTGCTGGTATTTTTCTTCTACCCCGGCAGTTCCATGTTTCCGTGATTGAGAATACTGATCAACAGCATATTAAAACGGCGATGTGGCTGTTTCCTCTCTATATGATTGCGATCAATCTTTTTGTTGTTCCCCTCGCCGCAGCCGGCATCCTGAGTGGACTACCTAGCAAAAGTGCCGACTTCTTTGTGCTCTTGCTACCACAGCAAGCGGGGTCTGAAGCGCTAACCCTCTTTGCTTTTATTGGTGGATTTTCGGCGGCAACCGGCATGGTGATCATAACGACGATGACCCTAGCCACCATGGTATCTAACCATATCGTGTTACCTATCGTTGAATCAGTCCCCGCAGCGCAACCATTAAGGTCGTTTTTATTACAAATCCGTTGGGTGTTGGTTGCTTGTATCCTAGCGAGCAGTTACTGGTTTGAACGCGAGTTCAGTAACTCCTATATTCTTGTCGCTATCGGTTTGCTTTCATTCGTTGCTATTTTACAGTTCGCACCAGCGGTTTTTGGCGGGATGTTCTGGCAACGCGGCAATAGTGCTGGTGCCTTCGCTGGTTTGTTAGCAGGATTTTTCGTCTGGTGCTATACCCTCGCCCTACCTACATTTATTAAACAAGGGTGGTTAAATCCTGACATTTTGAGTTTAGGTCCTTGGGGCGTCGGTCTACTTAAACCCGAATCCCTATTAGGTTTAGAAGGTTTTAGCCCAGTCACTCATAGTGTGTTTTGGACATTACTGTTTAACATAGGTTTTTATATTCTAGGCTCGTTAATCTATCACCCTCACAAAGATGAACGCACACTCACAACTGAATTTATGGCGGCGTTACATCCAGTCAATAGTAACCACAAAGCACGACCAACGGGGTTAGACGCCTACATTCCTTTGACCGTAAAACTTGATGAAGCACAAAACCTGCTCGCTCAATATCTGACAAACGACAAAGCAAGAGAATCTGTTTATACCATCGCTGAAGATCTACAAGTACTAGGTAAAGCGCACATTACCATTATTGAGCTGATGGAGTTTCACCGGATGTTGGAACATGTTTTAGCAGGATCAATAGGGGCAGCCAGCGCGCATAATGCACTTGAGCAAACCATTAAGTACTCCGAAAGAGAGTCCAGCGAACTCAAGGCACTCTATAGCCATATCATGACAGGCCTAGGCTCTCAAAGTGTAATTCAGCAGGAAGAAACCGAAGAGGAGATGCTACCTAATGGCTTTGGCATGATCTCTAATCTCCAGTCACAAATTGATTTACTTGAAAGTACCGTCATTGAGCAACGTAAGCACCTTGAAGCGTTAGAGAGAAAACTGGAAGCCCGGTATGAAGAAGTGTTTCGCTACCGCGTGGAATCGCAACGAGTTGCCCAAGAAAACCTCGATCTACGTGAACAGATTGCTATCCTCACCCGCAGAGAAACCGGCGCTAAAGAGACACCATCAAACGCAAGCAGTAAAACCTAATACTGCCTGCGCCTCTTAACTAATCCTGTTTTTGTATATGCACATCCATTTGCGGAAACGGAATACTAATCTTCGCGTCATCAAAGCGTAGTTTCACTTTTTCTGTTGTATCCCATAGCACCTTCCAGTAATCCTCAGTCTTAACCCAAGGACGTACAATAAAGTTGACACTACTATCAGCAAGCTCGGATACAGCAATGACTGGCTCTGGTTCTGGCAATATACGAGAATCTTCCGAAAGAATTGTCTGTAACAATGCCTTTACCTGCAATAAATCGGCGTCATACCCAACCCCAAACACCATATCAACCCGGCGAGTTGAGCGCTTAGAATAGTTCGTGATGACACCTCCATAGATAGGACCATTGGGCACTATCACCTCTCGATTATCGCCAGTACGCATAACAGTACTAAAAATAGTGATGCTTTCCACAACGCCCGTTACACCACCGGCTTCAACAAAATCACCTTCCCTGAAAGGTCTAAACACCACCAGCAGAACACCTGCCGCAAAATTTTTCAACGAGTCCTGCAAAGAGAGACCTATCGCTAAACCTGCCGCCCCGACAATGGCAATTAGAGAGGATGTGTCCACGCCCAATTGATCTAATGATGCAACAATGACAAACAGCAATAACAGAGCGTACATAATGGAGGTGACAAAATTCACCAGCATATTGTCCATACGTGTCTTGCGTAATAAGCGCTCCACAATTCGAGTAATGATACCAATGATCATCCGCCCTATAATGAAGACAACGAATGCTAACGCAATGTTGATCGCCCAAGGCACAACATAATCATTTTGTAGCCCTTCTAAAAATTTTGGATCAAGAAACTTTTCCACTTAGGCACTCCTCTTACGACAAACGGTGTAATATTACACCCCCACTTGAAAACAACGCGTAAGCATACATTTAGAGGGAACTAATTCAATGCTTTTTAATCTCAGAATTTGGGAATGGTTTATCACTGGCGCTTATCAGAGGAATCCGTACAATGCACACCTCATGACAGAAGGACTCTCTGAAGAATGAAAAAGTTTTTACTCGCCTCTGCGATATTATTATCGACATCACCTGTTTTTGCTGAGAAAGGTCATATAGCTGATGATGTCTTTGTCTTTATGCATGGCGGACCCAGCAACCAGTACCGTATTACGGGCAGGGTCAGAAGTGGTTCCTCCATCGATATTTTGAAGAAGAGCGGAGATGGCAAATTCGTACAAATCAGAACAACATCTGGCAAAACTGGTTGGGTCGATGCTAACAATGTCAGCAGCGGTGCCAGCATGCAGATTCGATTACCCAAGCTTGAGTCTGAACTCAGTGAAAGCCAGTCACTGGTAACGGAGCAATCTTCTGAAATCGAAAACCTCCGTAGTGAGCTTGAAACCTATCGAACTGAAAATAGCACTTACTCTGGACAGCTTTCAAAACTGCAAACGGAAATAAAAGACCTCAATCGACAGATTGATAATATGGACGAAAGTAACTTGATGCGCTGGTTCACCTATGGCGGTTTGGTCGCTATTGGCGGTGTATTTTTGGGTTTACTTCTCCCTTATCTTCCGAAAAAGAAAAAGCGCCGAGATGAGTGGTTGTAATATCCATTTATGTTTAAGCGCCCTGACGGGCGCATAAACATAACGTGGCTACAGATATCTATCTAATACTCCGTTGTCGCCTCTCAGGTCTCATCTAATGGATCACCCCAACAAATGATATTGTGATAATCGAAAGGCCGTTCGAGCATCGGTTTTATCACTTTGAAATAGGGAGACACATCAAAATCTCGCGGTGTAAATAGGCTTGGGTGACGACTAAACAACATCCTCTCTCGCTTGCCAATCGACTCTCCATATAGAACCGAGGGCAAGATTGGGTAGTGAACTGACTGAAAACCTTCTGCAATTAAAGACGAACAGATAGCACGTGTTGGATCTCCGCTACCTAACTGTAGTAGCTTGCGTCGCCATCGCGTCGGTATAGGGGGCGTTGGAAAAAGATATCTAGCTAAGTCTATAATATTCTTACGGTCATATTGATGACCTAAGCGCGACAGCAAATAGCCTATCATTGTGTCAATTTCTTGCTCAGATAAACCAACGGGTCTGCAAATCCTTGTATGCTGATCGAAATAGGTGCTAAGAGGAATCGCCCTAACTCCCTCCACTAAATCAGCCTCCACCAGCGTCCTGGCTTCTTGCTTTTGATCGAGTGGGTCTAACGTATCACCGATATACAAGGCTGCGTGCGACCACGTGGATTGTGTCAGGTACTTTATCGCCGTGCTAACTCGACTCGTTCCTTCAACTAACAGCACATCCCCTTTTTTAATAGCATCTGCCAACCGCTCTGGAGAGCTAGTCGCAACGCCACTCAGTTCGTTTCTAGGAGCCGATAGATAGTCCGATAAAGCTGTGCCCAGATTTTCCAGCGCCCACCGCATATACAATCCTCAGTACTTACCTTTTCAAAGTATAGCCTTTGTTGTTGCTATTGGGACAAAGGGCCACTTAGCAACCTTCTCATCGACCAAAGACCAACCACCGGCCCAATTAACAACACCCACGCCACGTAATCTTCAATCAACGGATATAACAAGGTTGTTAACGAAATCGACAGTACGGTCATAAAAAAACCAATACTATTCATAAGCGCTAAAGCACTCCCTAAATACTCCTTAGGACAGCTATCTGCTGCAAGCGCCGAATACTGGGCAGAATCTGCAATTACAGTCAGCCCCCACAACAGTAAGACGAACATAGTCACCTCAAAGCGCGCACCCTCAATCAAAGGCCAAATAAAACACATCAAACCTGAGATAAATAAACTAGCAAAAGCAGTACGGGCACTACCCCACTCGCGACTCATCGCCCCGGCAATCAGACACCCGGGTAGCCCAATAGCTACCACAATAAACGCAAGCCAAGGTATCCAACTCAAAGAGAGCTCGGCCGTCTGCAACACACCCGCAATAATGATAGGCACCAATGTCCAAAATGCATACAGTTCCCAACAATGGCCAAAATAGGCGATTGCCGCAGCTCTAAATTGTGGAATTCGATAGGCCTGCCAGGCAGCCCCTTTCATCAGTCTATCTGAACGCACTGGGACAAACTCGCCATCTCCAAGCCTATAAACCATGAAAGCCGCAGTGGTGGCCAGAAATGAAGCTGCAAAAACAACCCAGCGCCAATCAAAGCCAAACGCAACGCCCTGCATCAAATGCGGCAAACTTGTGCCCAAGGTGAGCATTCCTACCAACCAACCTAAAGCATAACCTGTTTTATGTGGAACCCAGCTAACCACAAGCTTCATGCCCAGTGGATATACACCGGCCAATGCCAATCCAGTCAGAAACCGCCAAACAAGCGCTGCGATAACATTACCTTCAGAAAAAATAAATAGGCCATTAAAAGCCGCACCAAGTAACGCACTACACGCAAAGACTAGACTTGCGCGGAAACGATCAGCAACACCACTAAAAGCAACCACTAGCGTACCGGTAATAAATCCTAACTGTACAGCACTGGTCAGAAAACCCAATTGCTCTATGGATAAACCCCAATCTTGAATTAGCCCATTAGAAACACCATTAGGCGTAAACCAGAGCGAAGTACCCAACAATTGTGCTACTACAATAATCGCTAAGGGATGACTCAAAAGCCTCTTTCCTTTAAAAGTGGTTTTATTTCTTAGTCACCATTTAACCGTAAACAAAACAAAAAATCCCCGCCAAATGACGAGGATTTTTCAATTTACCAGTGCGGCTTTAAACGCCAGTGATCAAGGTCACCTACAGTGCTGCAAATACCGCTTCGGCTTTACTGACTTCAAACTGTTTTGGTGCCTCTATATATAGCTGCTTAATAACCCCATCTTCAATCACCATTGCATAGCGCTGAGAACGCAAACCACCAAAATCGCCAGTTTCCATCTCAAGACCGATTGCTTTGGTGAAAGCGCCACCGCCATCTGCCAGCATAGTGATTGCTTCAGCGTTTTGCTGCTCTCCCCATGCGCGCATGACAAACGCATCATTGACAGATAGGCATGCAATCAAATCAACGCCTTTCGCTTTAATATCATCCGCTAAAACAACGTAGCCAGGCAGGTGATGAGCAGAACACGTTGGTGTAAAAGCACCCGGTACTGCAAACAGAACGACTTTTTTACCTGCGAACAGTTCAGATGCTGGTAGTGTTTCCTGACCGCCCTGCGTTACAACCGTTAAAGGGGCATCGGGTATTGTGTTTCCAAGTTCAATCATGATCTTCTCCACAAAGTGAAGTTATCAGTTTAATCAGATTTTAGGGAAACAAACAGAGATAAATAGCAGGGTTTTTACTTACTCATATCGCTTGCCGTTATGCTCAAGCCAACCTCCGGGGTGCCTTTTAGCAGGATCATGGTGCGTCCAATGAACAACACCGCCCTTTTCATTCCATTCATACTCCCCTTTAAACTTCAACCTGTCACCTTTTTTAAGGCTGTTAATACGGGGAGCCAAGTCGATATTGTGGGCAATTAAAATGGTTTGTCCGGAGGCGAGCTTCAATAGGATGCGCTGATGTCTTGAACCTTTGTTATCATCCGGCAACAATTTAATCACTGTACCTGAATCTTCGACCATCAGGTCACTGGTCTTGTCACGAAATGCTTTTTCTAGTCGCCCGCTAGTTTGCTCATTGTTATAGGTCTGCGTCTTATGAGTGACTTGACCATTACCGGATAAGGCTGCACCACCACCTCGATACTCATTAACAACCCATATGAGACCAATAACGATTATCAGCAAAAGACGCAACTTTGGACTAAGATTTAGTTTCACACCGGTTCCTTCTTCAGATTCACCTATATTGGATCGAGCTTAATAACATTGACCGGATGAATAAAGCCTGATTACTAGGAAACGATCATGTCCGACCCTTTTATAGCGCTCATTCTCAAAACTCTCCACGAACAACCTCACGGGTTTAGTGAATTTGACTTGATTAAAGTATTTGAGTCGCATGATTTATTTGTTGAGCAGAATAACTTGACCGACGCTGGTCTCGCTCTCTTTCAAAAGCACTTTCTCACCATGAATGCGCTTTATCGGCTACAACAAACCCTATGGCAAGAGGAACAGATCCTGCTTTCAATATCCCCACTTAACATCAATATTGAAAAGTACGATGGAAATACATGCGCTTCCAATACAGAAACATTACCTGTTGAAATCAGCGCTGTAGCACTGAGAGATTACTATTTAGACACGCGTGAATTTGAGTGTACACAAGCCGAAGAGGTACAAGCGATGCTGCAACAATTTTGGACTCGTTTCTACTGCGCAGACCAACGACTTGAAGCACTTGAAAGGCTAGAAATCGACATGGATAACCCCACTCCATCTATTATTAAACAGCAGTATAAGAAACAGGCAGCACGTCACCATCCCGACAAAGGAGGATCACCCGAAGCATTTATTGCCATACGAGAGGCTTATGAGTGCCTAATCACTCTGCAGGGCGAAGCCGTTCAAACCGGGCAAATCTAGGTAGCCCATTACGTGTGAGTCCATTATAACGGTAGGTAATTTGCGCACCTATCGCTGGCGGAATCTTACGTTGCTCATCGGTAAAACCTGAGCCTATTTTAAAACGTACACCGTTAGCATCTTCTACTAATAGTGCCCCCATCATACCTCGGTATTTCCCTTTTCCCTCGAGTATTTCGATTACGGTGGCTTCTGCATCTTCATAGCCTTTTAGCTTCAAAAGAGCTGTCCCTCTCCCAGGAAGGTAAAGTGCATCTGCTTTATAAAACATAACACCTTCAGCCCCTTGCTTTTGCCACGCCTGCCAATCTCGTTGGAGCTGTAAATCAGAAGTAAAGGACTTTACGTTGACTGCACGAATAAACGGCATATTAATCCGTGTAACCACCTGGTCTAAAAATTGCTTTCTCGTTTTATAATCACCAGGATAATGAGGCAGATCGAATAACCAGAAGGTGACATCTCGCCAATTTTCGTCGTCTGGTTCACGTGTGCGAACAATACCGGACACCTTCTCGAACAGGCCTCGCCCTATCCACAGCTCTCCTTCCACAGCGATCTCAGGTAGTGCACTTAGAAACCACGCGGGTGCGTGAATAAGATTGCCCGTTCGCGTCATTAGTTGCTGGCCATCCCAGTAACCACGAACACCATCTAGCTTTTCAGTATAAAAGTAGTGAGATAGATCGATGTTTTCTCTATTTTCATCAAGGCTTAATGCCTGCTGCAAGCGAGGATCGGAAGATACACCAACAGCGGCGGGAGGGGTGAAAAGTAAAGAAAGGGCCAGCGATCCCAGCCCTAGATTGTAGGTTTTCATCATTACCATCCTTGGCAAAAAATTATGACCTTATTCTGAAGGATTTAACCGGACTCTGTAAAGTAGAGCAAATAGGACGGGCACAACAAACAGGGTAAGGATCGTTGCGAACCCCAAACCATACATGATCGTCACAGCCATCGGCTCGAAGAAAACGTCTGATAATAATGGCAGCATACCCAGAATGGTTGTGATAGCAGCCATCGTCACTGGTCTCACACGGCTGACCGACGCATCGCGAATCGCGTCAATCCAAGTATAACCCTCTTCCTCCTCCAAACGCTTTATCTCCTCCACCAGCACTATACCGTTCTTAATCTGCATGCCAACCAAACTAAGAACCGCCAAAAGCGCTGTGAAACTGAAGGGAGCACCCATAAGAATTAACCCCCACGTCACGCCAATAATAGCGAGAGGCACTGTCAACCAAACAGCCAGTGTTTGCCTCATGGAGTTAAACATAAACACGGTTATAACGAACATCACAAGTATGCCGAGCGGAAAAGGAGTAAACACCGCCTTATTCGCTTTTTGTTGCGCTTCAAACTCCCCTCCCCATTTAATCTCATAGCCAACGGGAAGGGATAACTTGTCTACTTCAGGCTTCAAACGGTTTAACAACTCTGCTGCTGTCGTACCTGTAGCGGGATTAGGGTCTGCCATAACAGTCAATGTGCGCTTACGATCACGCCGTTTAATCAGTGGGTCTTCCCAATCGATTTCAATAAAGTTAACAACTTGGCCGATACTCACGTAGGTTCTCCGAGCGGAGCTGTATACCTGGAGGTCTTTGAGAGATTCAACGCCTTGTTGCTCTGATGCAGGAGCCTGCAACACAATAGGTAATAAATCAGAACCATCGCGATACAAGCCAATAGGAAGACCATTAACGTGCATTTTGATGGCTTGATTCAGATCTGCCTCACTGATGCCTAAACGTCTACCTTCGGCTTCATCATAAACGGGACGCAACAATTTAGTTCGCTGACGCCAATCCTGATCAACATTGATCGCCATGGACTCACTATTAAAAATACTCATCACTTGAGCAGCCAATGCTCGCAGTATATCGGGGTCTGAGCCCACAATCCGTGCTTCAATTTTTGCTTTCGTTGATGGACCAATAGATACGCGGGTAAACTTCGTAAAGGCTTGAGGGAATTGCTCTTTCAAAAGGACATCAATCTTACCGACCGTTGGCTCCAAGTGCTCATAGCTGTCCGTTTGCACAATAACCTGAGCATAACTGGCAAAGTTGCGCTCCGGAGCGTAAGTCAACATAAAACGGTCAGCGCCCTGCCCTATGGTGCTCGTCACTTGCTTAACATAATCCAGCTCAAGAATCTGTTGTTCCAACTGTTTAATATCAGCTTCAGTAGCACGTATGTCACTCCCTTCCGGTAACCAATAGTCCACCAAAACCATAGGTAGGGAAGTGGATGGAAAGAACCCTTGTTTTACATATTTAAATCCATACAAAGAACCGAATAGTATCGCAACCATCAGCATCATCGTGGACCACCTAAACCTTAAAGCGACATCTAGAGCTTGTCGATAAAGTCGATAAACTACGCCTTTATAGGGATCATTCTTTTGCGTACCACCCCCTTCTGCACGAAGATGTTCTCTAAATAACAAATAACAAAAAAACGGCGTTATCGTGATAGCGAGCAACCAACTCAAAAGTAGGGAGAAGAGCAATACCCAGAATAAACTATTGGTAAATTCCCCACTGGCATCCGGCGAAAGTCCTATTGGGGCAAAGGCAGCAATCGCAATAATAGTTGCCCCCAACAACGGCCAGCTGGTGTTTTCAACAATTTTACGAATAGCCTCTAAGCGCGCCATACCCCGCTGCATACCAATAATGACTCCTTCGGTAATCACAATGGCATTGTCCACCAACATGCCCAACGCAATAATCAATGCGCCTAGAGAGATACGGTGTAGCTCAATGCCATAAGTACGCATTAAGATAAAGGTGCCCAAGATTGTCAGTAATAGAACACCACTCATCAAAACACCGGGACGCCCCCCCATAGAAAGCAGAAGCACGATCACCACAATAGCGACAGCTTGCCCCAGACTGATAAGAAAATCATTCACCGATGCTTCAACCCTCTCGGGTTGATTGTAGATAAAATCAATCTGCATCCCGATTGGACGGCTGTACTCCAACGCCTGTAGCCGCGCCTTCACCGCTTCTCCTACCTCAACAACGTTCACCCCTGCGGCAAAAGAGAGATTCAGCGTTAGCGCAAAGTCACCATTGAAACGATATAAGTGTCGTGGCGGATCCACATAATCTTTGCGGATTGTTGCAACATCGGTTAGGTGAACTAACTCACCGTTGGCTTCACCCAATAACAAACCGCCCAAGCCTTGACTGATCTGCGAGTGATTAAGCGCACTGATACGAATATATTCTCTACCGGCTCGGATTCTGCCTGCGTCACTGACAAGATTATGGGTGCTCAATACTTGCTGTAGTGACGCCACAGAGAAACCTGTAGCAGCCAACTTAGCCCGATCGATCTCTATGATGACCTGTTCTTGGCGACTGCCTCCTACCGTAACCTTGCCAACACCTGGAAGCAGCACCAACTCCCTGCGAAGAAAATCTGCATAATCTTCCAATTGCTCATAGCTATATCCTTGTCCACTGAGCGCCATGAACATACCGTAAACATCACTAAAGTCATCAATGACTTGTGGCGTTGAACTACCAGGCGGTAAAGTTGCAGCAATATCATTAATTTTCCGACGCATTTCATCCCAGATTTGAGCAAGGTCGTTTTTTCTATAAATGCTCTTCATTTCCACTTTGATCTGAGAAAAACCAGCGCTAGATGTAGATACAACCTCCTCAACATACGGTAACTGCTGAATAGCATTTTCCAATACAAGCGTCACCTCCTCCTCTACTTCTTGACGTGATGCGCCAGGGTATGCGGTGTTAATCAGGGCCTCTTTAATTGTAAATGCAGGGTCTTCAAGCCTTCCTAACCCTAGAAAAGAAAAAATTCCCCCACCAATCAGCAACACGACAACCAACCAAGTTACCGTTTTGTGACGAATACCATACTCAGCCAAATTCATGATAAACGCCTCACAGTCCACGCTCTTTATTGATAGCCTTTACTTTCTGGCCCTCTTTCACATAGGCAACACCTGCACTAATAATAGGTGTAGCATCATCCACACCTTGGATAACCGCTCTATCTCCTATTAATTTCAGGAGCGTAACTTCAGTTTTAGTCGCTTGCATTTGATCAGTAACTCGCCACACAAAGCTCTCACCTTGCTCCTCAAACACAGACTCAATAGGTACACTGACAGCATCGGCACTATCTTGCATTAACAAAAAGTCCCCCATATCTACTTCAATACTTGCAGACATACCCGGCAAGATTAAAAATTTTGCTTCACGAGACATACTGAAAACGACCCGATAGGTGCGAGTTAGAGGGTCTGGAACAGAATCATGTTTTTTATGGCAAGCCTTAAACTCACTACTAGGCTGGCTATCAAAGCGCACCACACCACAAATACCACTGGCATCAATTTCAGGGTTGATACGGGTTAACAAGGTTTCAGGTACACTAAAGCGAATGTCAACGCTATCTTGACCTTGTAACTCAATAATAGGGCTTTGCGCTTGCACAGCCTGAAAGTTCTCAATATCCACTTTAGCAATAACTCCATCAAATGGAGCAACTAAACGAGAATATCGCAGGCTATCTCGGGCTGCCGATAAAGCAGCACTTGCCGCCTTTAAGTTAGCGCTTGCCTCATCTAAGCGGGTCTGGCTAGCATACTGTTTCGCAATCAATGCTTTTATTTGATCATATTGTACTTTGGCTAATTGGTACTTTGCCTGACGATCATCCAACACTGTTTTAAAGTCGGTTTGATCTAACTGGGCCAACAAGTCTCCCTCTTTAACAATATCACCTGCCTTCACGGATAAGGATTGCAGCTGACCCGAAACTCGAAACGCTAATGCAGAGTGACGCGACGCTTCGATGGTTGCAGGAAAAATCCGCCGCGTATCAGGAGAAACCGATAGCGCTAACTCAATTTGTGCAGGCCTGACAACTTCGGCACCCGCAGTGATAGACTCCACTGGTTGATCACAACCACTCAAAAGACCAGCAGACACCACTAGCAGTACAAGAAACAAAGCTTTTTTCATTGCTCACCACCAACAAACATTCATGAACGTATGTTTATTATACGTAAATATCGGCCCCTATAAAGGATATTTATGTGAAATATTTACGCACATATCATGAAGGAAAACCCTAATCTGATTTGCTACTATAATCCTCTAACTACAACAACGATGAGCCCATTATGCCTAGCGCCCTAATCATTTCCGCCGCCAAAACGATTGATAGTCAAGGTTCTCAACAACATTGCTTAGCACTTGAACAACGGATCCAAGCAAAAGGTTTTGATATCAAGCACTTGATTATTGAACCATTAAGTGCCGACTGGCATAGCCCTGAAAAAGATGGACACTTTCGCAGCGGCTGCGCACCGATCGAAGCACTCTCGAAGGCTAAAGCACTGATTGACACCGGCGCTGAAGCGGTAGTAATTAGCGGGGAAGACCACATAAAAAGTGGCTACAGCCGTAACGAACGACTTGAACAAATGGCAGTTTATGGCACCCAGTATCCGCTAACAGAAGCCTATAACGAGCTAGCAACGCACTTTATAACGCGCCAGAAAAGTACAGAAGATGAATTTCGGCGTATCGCTCACGCATTGTTTGAAAACTATCAATTAAGCTACCGTAATACACTATCGGATAGATTCACTGCTGAACAACTCCCAGATGACCGGTGGTATAAACCGATCACCCCTCTATTTAGGGGCGTTGACTGCGCCAACCCTTTGGTCGACTTTTCAGGCCGTATGCTGATATGTTCTGAACGCTTGGCGCAGCTATTGAATATTCCGAAACATGAGCAAATTGAAGTGAAAGCCGTAGAGCTGGGCAGGCTTGAAGGAGACGGCCGCGATTATATTGAAAAAATATCAGAATATGCGCACTTGAAAAGCGCTTACAAGCAGTGTTGCGAAACGGCCAGTGTTGATTTTACTGAGCAATTTCGTCAAGGGGGTGCGCTTTTAGAGGTCTACACCTGTTATCCTGTTGTTCCCATGGCCTTCTTGCTCGCCAGCGAACTAGTAAATCGTTTAGAAGAGATTCCTAAATTCCTAAGTGAACACACCATCACAGTGACCGGCGGTATGAACTTGGCGAGAGCACCCTGGAACAACCCTGCTCTGAACGGCCTGATTAGCATGTATCATCAACTTTGTTCAAGCACCGAAACCTACGGTATGGTGCATGGTAATGGAGGACTAGGCTATCGCCAAGGTGTTGCTCTTGTAGCCAAAGTCGCCTGAACGGCTCTCACACCTTAATAAACAAACACGAATGTATATTAATTGGAAATAGGGTATATTAATTACTTTTAAATACTAACGCAGCTCATGGCCAGAAAAACCAAAGAAGAAGCGCAAAAAACTTACCACCTGTTACTTGATTCAGCAGTTACGCTGTTCGCACGACAAGGAGTAAGCCATACAACGCTAAACGATATTGCAAGAAAGGCATCACTCACAAGAGGCGCCGTATATTGGCACTTCGAAAACAAAGAGGATGTCATTAAAGCACTATGGGAGCGCGACGCCGCTCCTACACTAGAAGTCTTCCTGCAGGCATTATCTTCACCCTCCTCCACCGACGGAAGGATTCACTTCTGTGAAACGATTAAACAGATGCTAAAGGTGGTTGTGCAAAATCCGAAGGTCAGCCAAGCCGTCCGTATAGTCCTGAACTCAGCAGAGTCCACCACGCATCAAACGGCACTACAGATATACCTAGAAGAGAAAGCGATGCGTATTTACCACTCAATTTTGGATGCGCTCATTCACCTTGAACGCCATGCTCAGTTAAATCCGCAGTACACACCCCAGCTACTAGCAGCTGCTTTATGGAGTTACCTGCATGGGCTTGTCGATAGCAACATGCAAACCCACATCCAGCAAATAGATTTACAAACGGACAGCGATCAACTCATTGACCTGTTTCTAGGTAATTTTTTCCGCTAGCTGTATCAATTAAGGACGTTGCCCCAATCTAAAGCTCCCATCCTGAAAGAATTGGGCAACCTCCTTGCGCTTTTTACCCAATAAAATCGGGCTATCATCGATGAACAAAAAGTTTTTCCAGCAACGACGAAATACGTCCCAACGGGTTTCAACTATATGCTCAGCACCATAGCAAAAATACACGACGGTCTGATTATCCCATGGAAAGTGAAGATTAAACGAGCCCGGTAAGTCAAGACTCTCACTATCCCACGCACTCTGCCAAACACCCTCTTCCACCCAGGTTTGACCATGACTGACCCAATCATCTTTAGCTAACTCAGTAATATCATCACTTTGCTTACTAATCATTTGAGTCCATAACTGGTATGCTCTAACTGGTGTCATCGGTTTGATAAGTTCGAGATCTTCAGCCGATACCGGCATATCCTTGTGATAATAAAACCACGCGTGTCGATACTCTTTTAGCGGCGTATAATTCATCGGTTATTCCTAGGCGCTGTAATGATTGGGAGTATAACGATTACCCTGTGCAATCTCATCCAGATATTTTCACTAAAGCTTTGCCTAGCAATTTCCTCATCTTGTGCATTAAGGCATAATCCCAGATATGAATAAACGACCGACCAAAGCCGAAACCCGCCAAGAACTCGAATTAAAAGTACAAGAGTTCATCAAGCATGGCGGCGCTATTCAACACGTAGACAGTGGTGCATCTGGGTTGGTAGAAGGTGCTTATCACCGCAATAGCTTTACATTCGGCCACCCAAAGCAGGAGCGTACCCCCGTTCCTGAAGCACTGGCAGCTATAGACTCTAGGCGCCGTTCCAAAACAGAAAACCCTACTCATGTTTACTCTAAGCGGCCCCGAAAGAAAATCATTTACGATGATTTTGGGGAGCCAGTACGCGAAGTATGGGTTGAAGAATAATCTTCAAAAACCCCTTTCCTTTCTAGCTAAAATCGGTCTATAGTGAAAGTGAAGAGATTGTCACATTCACCCTTAGATACGGAGTTAGCGCGTTACTTTTTCAAAGTCGAATTCTGAGCAAAAAGATATTGCTCGCAGTGTGATAAGGAAAGAATATGATCATTAACATCACTAGCCGTCATGATAAAGTTTCACCCGCTGTTCGCGAAAAAATTGAAAGTTGGCTAGAAAATAGCCAAAGTCATTTTGATATTATCTCCAGTGCGCAAGTAACTATTGACAAAAAAGATCGCCAAGAGGATGTAGAAGCTATCCTGCATGCCTGCGGTAGGGAAGTTGTAGCTAAAGCGAGCGCTGATAATTTATATGCTGCATTGGATGCTGTCGCTGATAAGATTGACCGCCAGCTATCTAAACTTCGCGATAAGCAGACCCACAAAAAAGGGGCGACAAAACATACTGAGCTCATCGGTGATGATGCCGTCAATGATGAAGTCTTCGAAGAAGAAGAGGTCTATCTTGCTTAATTAAGACCTTGAACCAGAAAGCCCCTTTTGGGGCTTTTTTGCGTTTAGGGCTTAGAGCTACAGCCATAGACTTGGCGTAGTTCACTGACACTCATTGGGGATATACCATCTGCCTTTAAAACATCAACTAAATCTGAAACTTGGGATGCATTATTGGTAGCCAACTGTTTACCATCTGCTGCAAAAAGGTTGTTTTCAAAGCCAATACGTACATCGCCTCCCTGTTTCGCAGCCTCAAGCAATATTGCTTGTTCGGATATACCAAAGGCACAACACGCCCATGGCGTCTGACCTAATTGCTCTTGGTATTGAAGAAACTCCCGTAATCCACTCACTGAGCTTTGTTGCTGAACGTGATACCGCCCCAATACGAAAAGCAGATGGTGAGGAGCATCCGGTATAACCCCCTTGGCTTTTAAGGATAGATACCGAGCAACATCATCCCCAGAATAGAGAATATATTGCGGCAAAATATGCTCAGCGGCTACCCAATGGAAAAAATCCGCCGCTGCTTTCTCACTGCTCTGGTCAGGAATTAGCTCCTTTATCGCAAACGAAGCGGCCTCTGGCAAAACGGCTTTAATCAATGCCATCTGCTGCTGTGGCGTATAAATACCAATGGCTTCTGTCGTCACCTGAATGACCACATCAGACCCTACACGCGCCTTAACGGCGTCCATTACTTGTAGATTATCATCGATATCCAGCGAGTGGTGACCATCGTTATCTCTGGCATGTAAATGCACCATTGCAGCACCCGCTTCTGCACAGGCAGCAATCTCTTGCGCAATCTCTTCAGGTGTCATCGGCAAAGCAGGATGATCACTCTTCATTTTCTTGGCACCGTTTGGCGCCACAATAATCAGTGATTTTTTCATGAGCAAGGGGCTCCTGAAAGGACTTCGTCTATTACAGATTCAACACTATTGCCGAGCTTATCGACTAGTTCATCTACTTGTTCATTCGAGATGATAAACGGCGGCGCTAATAAAATATGATGCCCATGTGTACCATCAATCGTTCCTGACATAGGGTAACAAATTAACCCTAACTCCATAGCTCTGTTTTTAATACGCGCATGCAATTGGGTGGAAGGATCGAAAGGTTGCTTAGTCTCTTTGTCTTTCACCAATTCAAGACCAATAAATAAACCTCTCCCACGAATATCGCCCACATGTACATTGTCTGCAAAACGCTGATGTAGTCTATCCATCAACAAACGCCCTTTATCAACAACGTTGGGGAGTAAGTTTTCATTTTGTATCGCACTCAGGACCGCCAATGCTCCAGCAGTTGCCGTCGCATGCGCCATATATGTATGCCCATGCTGAAAGAAGCCGCTCCCATTTGATACCGCATCATATACTCGATCACTGGCCAACATAGCACCAATAGGCTGATACCCAGCACCTAACCCCTTAGCAATGGTAACGATGTCAGCATGGATACCCTCCTGTTCATGAGCAAATAATGTCCCTGTTCTTCCCATACCACACATGACTTCATCCAGTATCAATAAGACACCATATTTATTACAAATTTCTCTGATACGTGAGAAATACCCCTCTTCTGCCGTGAGTGCACCCGCAGTCGCACCTACGACGGGTTCAGCAATAAAAGCAATCACTGTATCAGGGCCTACAACCAATAGCCTCTCTTCAAGCTCATTGGCAACCCGTTGCCCATATTCAAACAGCGTTTCATGTGCTCGCTTGTCACGGTAGCTGTAGCAGGGTGCAATATGTTCAGCGGGAGTGAGTAGCGGATCAAAGGGCGCACGACGCCATACATTCCCGCCCACAGCAAGTGCTCCTAATGTATTACCGTGATAACTTTGTCGACGAGAGATAAAACGGGTTCGTTGCGGCTGACCTATCTCTAGAAAATATTGCCGCGCTAACTTCAATGCAGCCTCAACCGCTTCAGACCCACCGGATAGAAAGTAGGTGTGATTAAGGTCGCCCGGTGCGCTCTCTGCCAGTTTGTCGGCCAGCAGCTCAGCGCTTTCTGTGGTAAAAAAAGCACTGTGAGCATAGGCTAATGAATCTATCTGGTGATGCAATGCCGCTCTAACACCTGCATGATTGTGACCTAAACATGAGACAGCTGCTCCACCGCTGGCATCTAAATAGGCTTTACCGTTTTGATCAAAGAGATACGCACCCTCACCTCTAACGGCTACAGGTAATGTTGAATGACAATGACGATGGAATACGCGACTATTCATGGTAATTTCCCCCTAAACGAATAGTGCTATTCAATACGCCTTCCACAAGACGCTCAAACGATATAATCTCCTACCCTATGAGAAAAACTCATAGGGTAAAATACAATGATCAATCATTTTCCTCCCCTCAATGCACTACGTGTCTTTGAAGTAGCTGCACGTAAGCTTAGTTTCTCTAAAGCCGCCGATGAGTTATGTGTGACACAAGGTGCTGTCAGCAAGCAGATCCAATTACTGGAAAGTTATCTTTCTCGTCCTTTATTTAACCGTACCCCTCAAGGATTAACCTTAACTGAGGCGGGCAAACATTACCTTCCAGAAATAACAGCAGCGATGCAGCAAATAGTCAGTGCAACGGCAGCATTGCAACAAGCCCGTAAAAATACACTGACACTCAATATTAGCCCTTCGTTTAGCAATTTGTGGTTAATACCTAAGCTATCCGAGCTTCAATACAGCTTACCTGATCTAAAACTATCGATGGTGACAGGTGATGGTCCTATCCAATTCGGCGAACAAGAGGCGGACCTTGCTGTTCGCTGCTTGCCTTTATCGCTAAACCACGAACACGCCACTCTGTTAACGGAAGAAATTTTATTGCCTGTGGTTCATCGTGATCTATTCCAAAACCATGTAGCCTCGTCAACAGAAGCATTGCTAAGTCTTCCATTGATTCTGCACACTACACGCCCCGAACTGTGGACACAGTTCTATAGCTATCTTTTTCCAGATTCTGAGGCTATTTTATCCAGCAACTCATGCGCTGTCGGCTTTGAGCATTTCTTTATGTCCCATGCAGCGATTTTACAAAAACAGGGCGTCGGCTTATTACCCGACTTTATGATTGAAAGCACACTAGCATCATCAAACCTCGTAAACCCTTTTAATATTCGCTACGCTAGCGGATATGGCTACTACCTGCTAACGTCACCTTATAAAACCTATGACCCTAATATTATGGCGTTAAAAGCATGGCTAACTCAGCAGCTGACGACTCCGTCACAACCGCTGTAATGGGAGAGAAAAATGAGAGTAAGCAGCGTCTACATATCTGTGATTGCTATCGTTCTGAATTTCTTATTGGTGACGCCAGCCCACACGACTGAACGCATCTGGCAAGCGCCTGAATTACAGCACCACCCACTGACTGGCGCGGTTTATGACCTTCGCACTCAAGCATTTATCACTTCAAGCGACCTTCAGGCATTTTTGACAAGATCGGATTACGTGTTAATTGGTGAAAAACATGACAACCCAGATCACCATCAGCTTGAGCAAGAGATTATTTCAGCCAGCATGGCAGAAACAGCTGGTAGTGTAGTGTTTGAGATGCTGTCAGAGGATCAACAAGAGCTTATCAAGCAGCTTCAGCCAACAGATAGTCTCGAAGTATTAAAAGACAAACTGAAGTGGGATGAACATAGCTGGCCTTGGGAAGATTATGGAAAGCTGATTCATACAACCCTTCAGCAGGGCGGAAAGGTCGTTTCTGGTAACCTATCTATCAACACCCTACAACACCTTTACAAAAGCTCTGATAAGCAGCGGTTCACAACAGAGCAGCAAAAGACGATCAATCATATCGATCACACAGTCAAAGAGGCCCTCTTAGAGCAAATCTATCAAGGCCATTGCCGTATGACGGAGAAAGACCGCTTAGTCGGTATGCTCACTATACAGTTGGCCAGAGATGCTATGATGGCTTGGCAAATGGCTAACAGCCCACAAAAGCCTGTAGTGCTTGTCGCTGGCGCAACACATAGCCGAAAGGATCTGGGGGTTCCACTTCACCTAAAACAGTTAACTAAAAACTCAAGTACAATCACAACGCTGCTTTTAGTAGAAGTTCAAGAAGACCTGTCTCAACCTCAAGACTATGTGACACAGGATCAGGCTGACTATATTTGGTTTACGCCAAAACAGGTATCCGTGGATTACTGCGCTAACTTTAAGCGTTCACATACTAAAAAGACAAAGTAAGCACGCTATCAAAGCTCAAGCCGAAAGATGTCAGCATCCTGCCAAGCAGGGAAGGTTTCTCGAAAAGCTCTCAGCGACTTAAGCGATAGTGCGGTTGTTTCTACAAAACTAGCGTTCTGAGGCTGATCGATCAGTAGATCACCTTTATAATCAACTACTAACGAGTCTCCGCTGTAATGCAATCCCGCCGCGTCTTGCCCTACACGGTTAACGCCTAGCATGTAGCACTGATTCTCTATCGCACGTGCCTGTAGTAGGGTTCTCCAAGGGTTACGCCTAGGGGCAGGCCAATTGGCAACACAGATACTTAAATCATAATCGTTTTGGTTGCGCATAAAGACAGGGAAGCGCAAGTCATAACAGATAATCGGTAATATATTCCAACCACGGTACTGAATAACGACTCGCTGATTACCAGACTGGTAGTGTTCGTGCTCTTTGCCCATACGAAAAAGGTGGCGCTTGTCGTAATAAGACACTTCCCCTTGCGGTGTTACCCAATAGAATCGGTTCACAAACCTTTGGTGAGTTTGAATGGCTACCGAGCCGCAAACGACTGACCCTAATTGAGATGCTTGCTGTTTCATCCACGGAAGTGTTTTACCTTGCTCCGTTTCTGCGTGCGTTTCGGGTGCCATCATGAAACCTGTTGTAAACATCTCAGGTAAGACAATCACATCTGCGGCGCCCGCTAGAGGAGCCATCAGCGCTGCTAGTTGCACTCTATTCTCTTCTGGCTTTTGCCAAATCAACGCCGTTTGAACCAGCGAAACTCTTAAGTTTTCCAAAGGAGTATTCATACCCATTCTCACTTTAAAGGAGCACAAGGCGCTCGGCTGCGTTTCTCAAAGTTTCATCCCCTTTTGCAAAACAAAAACGTACCAAGCGCATGTTGGGTGGTGTTTCACAAAAAACAGACACAGGAATAGCCGCAACGCCCGCTTCTTTGATTAACCACAAACAAAACTCAGTATCAGGAAGGTCGCTGATGGCACTGTAGTCCACCAGCTGGAAATAGGTTCCCTTAGCTGGTGTAAACTGGAAGCGGCTGTCCTTGATAAGCGAACAAAACAGATCTCGTTTTGCTTTATAGAAAGCCGGAAGCTGCAAGTAGTGCTGCGGTTCATCACGCATAATATCCGCCAACGCCAGCTGCATAGGCGTCGCTGTGGAGAAGGTTAAATACTGATGGACTTTGCGAAACTCGACAGATAATGCTGCAGGAGCAACACAGTAGCCAATCTTCCAGCCTGTTGTATGGTAAGTTTTACCAAACGATGAAACCACAAAACTGCGCGGATACAACACATCATGACTTAATAAGCTCTGGTGCTCACCTTCAAAGACGATATGCTCATACACTTCATCTGCCAGCAGCAGGATATCTGTCCCTTCCACAATACCTGCCAACTGATCCAAATCAGCGGTACTTAGAATGGCGCCTGTCGGGTTATGCGGGGTATTGATAATAATCAAGCGCGTTTTCGAGCTAATAGCAGCCTTGACCTGCATCCAATCCACTTGGAAATTCGGTGGCATTAGTTGCAAGCGAACGGCCACACCACCATTGAGTTCGATAGCCGGTTCATAGCTGTCATAGGCTGGATCAAAAATAATGACCTCATCGCCTTTACGTACGACCGACGAGATTGCCGCAAACAGCGCTTCTGTCGCCCCTGAAGTTACCGTTACTTCCTGATCTGCACAGACCTTACGACCATAGAGGGTTGCGACTTTTCCGGCGATCTGCTCCCTCAAAGCAGGTACCCCGGTCATTGGAGCATATTGGTTTGCACCTTGCTGAATATAATGACCAACAGAATCCAACAAAGCACGAGGCCCGTCAAAATCGGGGAAACCCTGAGAAAGGTTGATCGCTTGATACTCAGCAGCCATTTGAGACATTTGGGTAAAAATAGTCGTCCCAACTTTTGGTAACTTCGTCTCAGGGTAATTCATAGTAACTTACTCAACTTAGCAAAAAAGAAACGTATTCTAATCTCACTGGGTCAAAATAAACATCCTTACCCTAACATGCTCGACATCACCAGCTCCTCACCGGCCTGTTCCATCACTTCATCAATATAGGTCTCAACCGTTTCTTGTACCAGTCGGTTTTCGGCATAAAAGAAAGCGATATGAACAATCGCATCACCTTCATTGACAAGTGGCAATGTTTGAATACCGATAACAATCCCTTCTCGTGGGGCTTTAACTTCGACCTCACTCCGCCCCAACGGATCACTAATAAAGGCAAGTACTTGGCCTTTATCAACACGATCTCCTAAAGAAACCTGGCTACGCAGAATACCGTTTTGCTCAGCTCGCACCCAGCTGGTCGATCTTGCAATAACTGGCGTAATTGGGGATTTTTTACGTGTTTTTCTCAACATTCCGAGCAAGCGCATCACACGCATCACACCCTCAACCGCCGCAGCTATAGGGATAGGATCAAACCGAAGCGCTTCTCCACCTTCATAAGTAATGACTGGTATAGAATGCTCCTCTGCAATTGCTCGCAACGAGCCATCCCTTAAAACGGCATCAATAATGATGGGGGTACCAAAGGCATGGGCAATCTCACTGGTGGTTTCATTGCTCAAGTTAGCGCGGATTTGAGGAAGGTTTGAGCGATGAATCGCACCAGTATGAAGATCAATCACGTAGTTACAATGCTTGACCACCTGATTAAAAAACTGATAAGCCAATCTGCCAGCAATCGACCCTCGCTCAGAACCAGGAAAACAACGATTCAGGTCCCGCCGATCAGGTAAGTAACGCGACTTATGGATCAGACCAAAGACATTCACTACCGGCACAGCAACAACTGTGCCTTTCAACTTGGACTCATCTATACGTCCCAGCAACTGGCGAACCGCTTCTACACCATTAAGCTCATCACCGTGTATCGCAGCATTGACTAAAAGTACCGGCCCCTCTTTAACACCATTGATCACTTCAATAGGGATACTTAACGGGGTATGGGTATAAAGTTGTGCTACCTCAAGATCAATCACCGCTCTTTGACCAGGTGCCACTGAGACACCTGAAATCGTTATACTTTGATTAGGCTTAGCCCTTGCCACGTGTCCTTGTCCTCTGCGGTTTCGCATTTTTTTCAATAAATTGAACAATCATGGTTGCAACATCCTTTCCTGTAGCTTTTTCAATGCCTTCAAGCCCTGGGGATGAGTTAACCTCCATAACTAATGGGCCTCTTTCAGAGCGTAATAGATCCACCCCAGCTACACCTAGCCCCATAATTTTTGCAGCAGCTACCGCCGTCTGACGCTCTTCGGGGGTGATTCTAACAAGCGATGCATTACCACCTCTGTGCAAATTGGAACGGAACTCCCCTTCTGCACCTTGGCGTTTCATAGCTGCAATCACTCGATCTCCAATCACAAAGCAGCGGATATCTGCACCACCTGCTTCACGGATGAATTCCTGTACCATGATATTGGCTTTCAACCCCATAAAGGCCTCGATAACGCTCTCGGCAGCTTTGCGCGTTTCAGCCAAAACCACACCAATGCCTTGAGTACCTTCCAGTAGTTTAATAACAACTGGGGCGCCGCCTACCATGTCCAGCAAGTCTTTAATATCGTCAGGCTTACTGGCAAAGCCGGTCACTGGCATACCGATGCCTTTTCGTGAGAGCAATTGCATAGAACGTAGCTTATCTCTGGAACGAGTAATCGCAACTGACTCATTCACAGGGAAGACACCCATCATCTCAAATTGACGTAATACTGCACATCCATAAAAAGTCACAGATGCGCCAATACGTGGAATAATGGCATCAAATCCCGTTAGATCGTCCCCTTTAAAATGAATTGAAGGCTGATCTGAGTTGATATTCATATAACAACGTAAAGCATCAATCACCTTTGTTTCATGCCCACGTTGTTCACAAGCTTCAACCAACCTCCGTGTAGAGTAAAGGCTTGAGTTACGAGATAAAATACCAATTTTCATATTAAAACTCCGGAGTCCCAAACTGATAGGACAGTGCTGGGTCAATGATTAATTTGGATAGCATGGCGGTACGTCCAATCAACATACGGAACTTCATGGTATCTCTATTCGTTAGCGTAATTTCAATGGGCCATGTTCGGCCTCCACAACGCAAAGGGGTTGTAATTACATAGCGCATTTCACTATGTCCACCCGAATCGGTCACCTTACGGACATCCAATATCGGAGCTTCACAACGAATGACGGTTTCTGTCTCTTCCTGATTTGGGTGCAACAAAAATCTGACCCATGGCTCACCATGCTCATTATCAAAAGCCTCTACTTCAAAAGCATGAATACATGAAGTTCTGGCCCCTGTATCCATCTTGGCTTTGATCCAATGAATACCCAACTCAGGCAAAGCAACCCACTCTCGCCAACCCGCTGTCACTCGCTGATCTTGCATATCAGATGCTTGATGCATAATAGACTCCTCCCCACAAAGTATAGGTCATCTGCCAATAGACACATGGATTACATTCCCTTAGTCGAACATAAGAAAAGCAAAATACCTAGGCAAAAATAGCTCAGATGTTAAATAGTGATCTGGGAATACCAGCTAAGAACAAGCCAATGTTATACAACGAACGTTGCAATTTTGAGTGCGCGGATTATATAGCTGCCCACACGGATAAAGATAGTGCTTTGTAGCACAAAATATAAAAAAATAGAGCCTCGTTATGAGGCTCTATAAAAGATGAACTTTAAAAATGCTAACTAGTCAGGTCGGCAAAGTATTTGAATGCGAGTAGTATCAGATCCACCAGAGTTAGTAGCTGTTAATGTTCCTACATAGTAGCTCACAAACCCTGTAGTAACTAACTCACCCGTTATCGGATCAAGTGACACAAGCGCAGGCGGGGCTGGATTAAGCGACCAGTGCTCTACTGCTCCTCCTGCGTTATAGTAGTTTAGGTCACTTGTTTCCACCCAATCACAGGCATTATTAATGTCGACAAAGCTGTCAAATTTTGGAGGTGCCACAGAGTCGATAATTGTGTAATTAACCTCAAAAGTATCAGTATCACCTTCTGCATCTCTGCCTTCAATGACCGTACTGAAGCTTCCTGCCTGAGTGGGAATACCGGCCAGCTTAGCCCTGACATTATTAACAGGGTTAAGAGCGATACCAGCTGGTAAAGAGCCGGATACAACACTGTAATCAACGGATAACTCTCTAGTTGCAGAGATTATCTCGATAGGGTCTACAGGGAAGTTGATATACCCCACCACATTGACAACACCTGCAATAGCTGCAGGCTCCGTGAGAATAGACACCGGGCCGGTCGGGCTAGGATCACTTAACGCAACACGAACAAGAGTGTTTGGAGCAGCATTAACACAAACCGGAGTTGTTGAAGCAGTTGTTGCATTATCAAAATACATTTCAGCAGTAAAGCAAACGGCAACATTGCTAGGAATAAAAAGCGCTTCTGTGGGCTCGCCAATATCGGCAATTGTCTCTACTGTCGTTGACCTCCATCCTAAATCAGCTGTTGTCGTAGCCTTAATTCGAACTGTTCCGGGCTCATTACCCAGCACGGTTATAATAGCCTGTGCAGGATTCATCACCACATCACAATTCCACCACGTAAAGTGGCTGACCTCTGCGGCCATCGCCATACCCGTGGGTGATGCACTAGATTCCACTACCGTGCCATAACCTTCCTGTAGCCAGATACCGGTATCTTCATTCAGAGACCACAACGGAATCTGATCACCTAACTGTATGGAACTACCATCTTGGTAGGTATCGATATAGATCGGGATTTCGATATTAGCTGTCACTCCCGGTGCTAGCTGTAACGGTTGGCCATTTTGTGTAAATTCATACTCCACCGTTCCTAAGCTAATAATTGGTGTTTCTGTTCCATCACTCTCTTGGATACCAACAAAATCACCCGGGAACGCTGCCAGAGATGCCGCTCTCGATACGTCGACCGGTGTAATGGTGACTTGAATATCGCCATTAACAAGATTCCCCGCTGCATCCACAAAGCTATTTGGCTGAACGTTTACTTGTGCTCCGTCAGAACCTATCATCAACGCAGACTCTGCACTTTGGAAAGACTGTGGCGCGCCCGCAGCTATCATTGTGATATCAAAGAAGACTTTACCTGCTGCACCTGGGGATTGAATCGGTACGGATTGCGCAGCAAAACCCTGCGCTGACAATTTCAGTACATACTGTTTATCTTCTTCCAGCGTCAGATCAAACCGTCCTTGTACATCACTGTTGCTGGTCAGTACAGAGGTGCCATCTTGTAAGACTTCAATGGCTGCACTCACAACGCTACCTGCAACATCAGTTATACGCCCTTGTACCGTTGAGGTAAGCGGCTCTGGTTCGCCACCCGCTACCGTTACATCAACGGTATCTTTTGCAATGGCTACTAGGCAACGACCATAGATGCCGCTGTGGGTGTAGGAACCCGCATTATTACAACGTCCTACTTGAGTACTCACCGTCAACTCAAATGTCAGGATTTCTTCTGTCGAGGTAACAGCCGGAGCTGTAAAGCTGGCACTATCGCTATCCGCACCCTCTAATACGACGGTCGTCCCTGCGATTTGTGTCCAGTGATATGAGAGAGATGCCACACGCGCTAGTCGTGCGTTTTTGAATTTTCCTTCACCGACCAAAGAGACTTGATCGCCTTGTGATACGCTTTGGTTATCACCAGCATCTGCACCTACCAGACCTTTAACGCAGCCTGAAAGTGGGATCACCAGTAATAAGCCCAATAAGATCCTTTTGAGAGTGATCATATTTTTTCCTTTAGTTAAGTAAACTCCTATATGTCACACTCGGCCTAACTTCTTGAAAACTATCAAGCAACAGCCGCCCTGTGTGTGACGAGGAGAAACTAACCTAAAGGCAGTTTGCGTACAAGCCAATTAAAGAACGTCAAATCACAAATGCGATAAGAGAGTGATAGGGTACTTACAGAGCTGGCTGTCGTTTACTCATCGTAGAGTTCGATTCGAAACACCTCAAGCCGATAGCCTGCCGATGCTAACTCATGACTAAAGGTCTCCGTACGTAAAGTACCCGTTAACCAAACCGCATCGTAAAGGCTTTCTAGCTTGACGCCCGGCTCATAACGAGCATAGATAATCTGGTTAGATGGCGGTGGGGGGACATGAATACAAGCACCAAAGTAAGGAACGAGAAAGAAAGTAAAAACCTTTTGATCCTCGCCCTCTAAAGGAACGACAAAACCGGGAATACGGATGGTCTTGCCATCCATTTCAGGGACAATGGGGGCTGATTGGAGCGCTTGTTGCAGCTGGTCCATTAACTGAGCAGCCCTTGGGTCCAAATCATCCAACCCCTCCAACTGCTGATCATCAAAGAGGCCATCAAGCGTATAATCCGCAGGCATGAGTTGATCCCACTCTAGCTGCTCTATCGGTTTCCCTTCTAACTGGCCAACAATATTCTGTGCAGCTAAGCTGGGTGGTGTAACAAAGTGCAAAAATGCCAAACACACTGTGATAAAAATTTTGATATGCATACCTTACTTCTAATAACGTACCGATAAACCATCAGCGTGTGCCATACGATAGGCGCTGATCCCCGGCCATAAGCCGGTCATAGCACCCGCTAATAAAACAGCACCTAGTATATATAAAGTCTCTATAGAAAGACTCCAAGGATCTAAAAATAAACCTAAGTTCGCTTCCAATACCGGTTGAAAAAACCAAAGCCCTCCTATCGACACCGCAATCCCTAATAGGGTTCCTAACAACGTAACGATAAAAGACTCCATCACTAACAAAGCTACCAAATGCCAAGGTCGAGCGCCCACCGCTCTTAATATTGCCATCTCACGCCGTCTTATTCCAAGACTGGTTAGCAAAACAGAGAGCATTCCAGCAAGCCCCGCCACAACAACACACGCAGATACAATACGAAGTGCGTCTTCAGCTATACGGATTAACTCCCAAAGTTGCTGCAGAGCCACTCCCGGCAGTACAGCCTGCAGCGGCTCCTCGCTGTATTGGTTGATTTGTCGTTGCAGGTGGAAAATAGCCAAGCGCGATTTCACGCCGACAAGGATAGCGGTGAGTGTTTTAGGTTGTAAATCCTTGGCGCGAACGTCATCTTCAGAAATGTGCTGGCCGGGTATTCTAGTACCCGACTGCCAACCTATATGAATAGCCTCAATCGCTTCTGGACTAATATAGACGGAACGATCTACTGGCGTTCCTGTCGAGGCTAAAATTCCCTTTATAATAAAAGGCCGATCATCATGTTCAGCAAAGCTGTTGTTACCCATACCATGAGATAACGTAATCTGATCACCGATTTGATAACCTAACTCTCTAGCTACCTCAGCACCAACCACTGCTTCAAATAGATCATCATAAACCGAACCTGCGAAGAAGGAGAGAGCACGCTGCTGGCCCACTTTGTAGTGTTGAAAGAAGTCACCTGTAGTTCCCACAACCCGAAACCCCTTGTGAGAGTCTCCTAGTAGTATAGGTAGCGCCCACTCTACATGTCGATGATCAGCAATTTTCTGATAACTTTCCCAACGGATATTATTGGAGGCTTGTCCTATATGAAAAATGGAATACAGCATAAGCTGTAAAGCCCCGCCTCTAGCGCCCACTATTAAGTCCGTGCCTGACACGGATCGATTAAAATGCTCTCTAACCTCTGATCGAACCTTCTCTACGCTGATTAATAGCGCGACACTTAAAGCAATTGTAAGGATAATCAGTAATAACGTTTGCCTCCGATGCCAACCACTCGCTATTGCAGACTTAAGCAGCATGATTCACTCCCTGTGCTACCGCTACTTTATTAATGTGCGAAAGCGAAACGCTGCGATCAAATCGTTCACCTAGCACTGGGTCATGGCTAACCAACAGAAGGGTACTATTTTGTGTTTTCACTTCTCGAAGGAGCAAGTCTAAAAACTGCTGTCGGCTGTCAGCATCAAGCGCCGATGTAGGTTCATCTGCAATCAGTAATTCTGGCGAACCAATCAACGCGCGGGCAACGGCAACACGTTGCTGTTGGCCAACCGATAGCTGAATAACAGGCTGGTTGGTTTTTAATTGTGACGCCAAACCTAATTCCGATAATAATCGTTGTGCCGATCGCTTAACGGAGCCATCTCGCTCAATGGCCTTTTGTTTTCTAAGCGTTGAAAACCTGCAGGGCAAAACGACGTTATCTAGCAATGAAAGATAGGGAAGTAAATTGAAGCTCTGAAAAACAAATCCAATGTTATCAGCCCTAAAACGATCTCGTCGTAACATCGAAAGCTGCGCTACATCGACATCGTTAACATACATGTGGCCCGCCTCAGGTGTCAGTAACCCCGTTATCAAGTTGAGCAACGTGCTTTTCCCACTACCCGAGGCGCCTTGCAAAAACACACGCTCCCCCTTCCCTAAAGAAAACGAAGGTATATCTATTAGCGGTGCGCCTTTACCCCAGCTAAACACTACATTTTGCAGCCGAACCACATCCATCTTATCGCCGCCATTAAAAGGTTATTTGAGAGGTATCACCGTTTGACTAGGTTTCAGACTCCCACCCTTTTGAAAGGTTTCACCGACAACTTGGTAACGTATCTCTTCTGTTGCAGGAAATATTTTGAATAAATTAACAGTGAGGCTTTCTAATTTCGCTGGGGCTGCGCACTTAAATTCATAGCTAATACGATAGTCACTATGTCCTTCGTCATGGCTATTATGCTCATGCTCATGCTCATGCTCATGCTCATGGTCGTGGTCGTGGTCGTGGTCGTGGTCGTGGTCGTCTTTATGATCCTCTTTTTGTGGGGTATCCTCTAACTTCACTTTCTTCAGAATACAAAGCGCGTCATCTGCCACTTCAAAAAGTGAGTACCCCTGCTTCAGTTGCTGTTCAACCTCATCCAGTTTTTTATGTTGCTCAGCATTTTTTGGAGCATGCTCAAACCCGGCAAAATTCAAAGCAGGTGATACTAACATCAAGGATAGACTTTCTGCCTCTTTAGCAACATCCAAGTGGGCAATACCATGCTCATGAGCTTCAGCGGCACAGAGATTTGTAGAGATAGATGTACTTATAAGGAAAGGGAGTAACCAACGATTCTGGTGTTTCACGATCATAGCTTCCAATATATAAAGTTACACCATAACATAACAATAAGTATGGAAAAATCAAGCCCACAAGGGGCCTGATTGAGTTAAACGCAACTACAATATTTATCTATAATAGTTGAAAATCCTATCAACCGAGCCATCGTTATACATCTCTTGTAAAGTGGTATTAAGTTGATTAATGACGGTATCTGGGGTTTCTGGATGAAAAGCGATACCCATCACTGTTTCTTTAAATGTCAACACGTCAACCAAACCATCAACTCGTTGCTTTTTAGCTAAATAGGGCCCTAACAAGTGCCCCGTTGCCCATAGATCGATCCGACCACGATCTAATTTTAAAGCATTGAGTTCATCTCGGCTTACTAAGTCTAAATTAAACCCTTGGGCTTCCAGATAGAGAGCGATAGCGTCTCCTCTATACCCCCCAATACGATACTTTTTAGCCTCTTCCAATGACGAAAGACGAATATTACGGTCTTTTTTTGCTAAAAATACCCAGTTATTAGACGTTAGCGGGCTAACCCACTTGAACAAGCGCTCGCGTTCTGCTGTTCGTGTCGTAGAAAAAACGCCAACATTCGGGGACTCCTGGGCCATACTGTACGCTCGATTCCAAGGCAACAGCTCCATCTCAACAGGAATCTGACTTCGCTTAAACAGCTCCTTAACAATATCGGTAGATATGCCCGAAATCTCTCCTGTCCTTGTAATCATATTAAACGGAGGATAAGACTCCGTTGTTAACTTTATAGGCTCCGCTGCACTCGCATATGCACTAAGTACCATCAGTATCAAACAGCTACATAACCTTTTTGCTTTACTGATCACCTTAAAAAAGTGAGAGAACATACTCATGGCTATTGCTCGTTGGTTCTGTTGTTTTGTCGGATTTTCTTAAATGCAACAATCAAACTTTTTTGCATGCGGGTTAAGGAGTCTGCCAACATACCTATTTCGTCGTTACTTTTCACTTCGATAACCGTATTGAGCTTGCCGGTACTGATTTCGCTGGCTTGCTCTGCCAATTTAAGAATGGGAGCAATCAGAAACTTACCTAGAAGCAAAACCAGAACGAAAAAAATGGCGGCATTAACTGCTACCGTTCGAATCACCTCGTTAACGACGGCATTTTGAATGGTTTTGCTAATAAAGCGATCACTCACATAAACAGCTACACTGCCAATTTTTTTATCTGCAGTAAGGATTTCTGCCGTTGCTTGGGCGTATGAGCTAGCTATATTGCCTGATGAACCAACCACCCCCCAATTATGATCTCGCTCTTTGGCTCCCATTACATTGGTGCCATCTTCATCGTACACCACAACGCCCAAGAGGCTTGTTTCTAGCATTTCTGCCTCAATCGCGCTGCCTATTCGGTCGGTATCTAAATCCCAAACAGGGGTAATCAAATGCTGCGCCAAGCGTTCAGCTGTTACATTAGCTAAGTTACTGAGCTTTTCTTTTTCGGCGGTAATCAAGCGATAAGTGTCGAACACACCAACTGCCGCCAATATTAAAGTAGTACAAACCAGTGTAATCAAAACAACTTTTGTTCGAATAGAACCCGAGTAGCGCGCAGACATGAAATCCCCTTATTTTTGTAGTTTTGTCGCAAGATCATACTTTGGTCTTGTTAAATAAACAATCGCCCGAAGGGGGAAGTCTTTTAAGAGATTAAGGCGAACTTTTCGGCTCTGGTTAAGCGTTTAATTTCATACTCACGTTGACAAGCCTCCGATCGGTTACGAGCGGGTTCGTGCCAGAGTAAAGTAACAGGCCTGCGACAACGGGTGTACTTTGCCCCTAACCGATTTGACTCATTATGCTCTTTAAGCCGCCTTTGGCAGTCAGTAGTTACCCCTGTATAAAGCGTTCCATCAGCACAAAGGAGGAGATATACATACCATAAGGAGGAATGGTCAATATCAGACATACTTGGCAAACTCACCAGATAACACTTAGCGTTAGAATAATATAAACTTCATGTCGAAAAATAACATGCAGGGTATTTTTCACAACTATAAAATACCGTCTTTAACCTGCTGGAGCCGTGCAACATGCACACTTTTCTGATTACGCTGGCTGTCATAGCCTTTTTTATGATAGTGCTTGAAGATGTTATTCATCTCAATAAAGCAAAAACGACGCTGTTTCTGGGAACACTTGCCTGGCTGGTATTATTTTTGTTTCCCGAACCCAACTTGTCGCCCAAAGATATTCAGGAAATGCTCAATGAGAACCTCCTGGAAATTGCCAGTCTTTGGTTGTTTCTGATGGCAGCTATGACGTTTGTGGCCTACCTCAACCATCAAGGGTTAATTGAAACACTGATCTACAAGTTTTTACCCAGTCGTCTTGGTGAAAAACACTTGTTATTTATGGTGGCAATATTTTCGTTTGTCTTTTCATCATTGTCAGACAACATCACAGCTACCTTAGTCTCTGTAGCATTGGTCCTCTCCTTACGGCTTCCTCCCAATAAAACATTAAAATTCACCGTCATGGTCGTTTTTGCCGTGAACTCAGGGGGGGTTTCATTAATCACCGGCGATGTTACCACTTTGATGATATTCTTAGCCGATAAGGTGGCCATACAAGACTTATTATGGTTATCTGCTCCTTCATTTCTCAGTGTAATGTTTTTAGCCGGTTTGCTCTCTTTCGGGCTCTCAGGCGAGCTTATCATTGATGGCGGGCAAAGACGCTATGATCGCGTCGGTATGAGCATTGCCTTTGTATTTCTAACGACCATTCTAAGTACTATCATTCTTAACGTGATTGCCGGCGTACCTCCAGTACTTACTTTTCTGTTTGGTCTCTCGATTATGTTTTTAATTGGCCGCTTCTTTCACAAAGATGATGACCGGGAGAACATGCTCGACTACATACGTGCGATTGAGTTTGACACACTGCTCTTTTTCCTCGGCATTTTATTACTTGTCGGCATGCTAAAAGAGATAGGGGTTCTGGACTCTTTAGTAAAGATTTACGACATGCTGCCAGCTGTCCAAGCTAACTATGTGATGGGTTTGCTTTCTTCACTAGTGGATAACGTCCCACTAACTGCAGCACTCTTAAAAGCAGATCCAAGTATGGATCACGCAGGTTGGTTATCACTCACTTATGGTGTCGGCGTCGGAGGCTCTTTGCTCGTTATTGGATCAGCCGCGGGCATTGTTGCCATGAGTAAGGTATCGGAAGTAACCTTTATCAGTTATATGAAATACAGCCTGTTTTTGCTGCTGGCTTACTCTTTAGGCTTTGCGGGAAGCTATGGTGTGGGGGTAGTGCTGTTTCAGTAAACTTTAAAAACCACGTTGTTGACTGAAATGCTTAATGGCCAACAACGTGATCTGACTTTCAAGGAGACAGCTGATCAAACAATCTATCAGATAATTGCGTTATGATAGATGTTTTGCACATCATCTAGATCGTTTAGCATGCCAAGAAATTTTTCGAGCATAGGCATATCTTCTTCACTGATTTCCGTTTCAGTTTGTGGCAAAAACTGAATTTCGTCCACATCAAATGTTATTCCCTCAAACGCTTCAGACAATGCCTGTTTAGCTTTAGCATACTCAGTATGGGGAGCAAAAACAGTTATTTTCCCCTCTTCATTTTCAATATCAGTTACGTCCACATCAGACATCATCAACGCTTCCAGCACTGCCTCTTCATCATCGTGCTGAAAAACAAAAATGGCGCAATGATCAAACATATGAGCAACACTGCCCTGCGTACCAATTTTCGTTTTAGTCTTGGTAAAACAGTTACGGACATCACCAAACGTACGATTAGGGTTATCTGTCAGGCAATCAATGATCACCATAAAGTTTCCGGGGCCAAAACCTTCATAGCGAGCTCGAGAAAAGTCTTCTCCACCACCACCTTTTGCTTTATCAAGCGCTTTATCGATAACATGACTTGGCACCTGTTCTCGCTTTGCTCGCTCAATTAAGCCGCGTAGCGCTAAATTACCATTAGGATCTATGCCCCCTGATTTTGCAGTAACATAAATTTCACGGCTAAATTTACTATAGAGTTTTGCGTTGGCATCGGACGTTTTTGCCATCGACATTTTGCGGTTTTGATAAGCTCGACCCATGAGATGATCTCTTTTACACAAGAATAAAAATCGGATTCTACCTTATAAAGATTTATCTAGGGAGTAACTCTGCTATAAAAAGGATCGTGCTTACATCACCCAATAGGTTAGTCCTGTTCTTTACCAACTTGTTTATTAAGGTTCCACTACTTTACTCATCGACAAGGCGTGAGCCACACTCTGCTGATCTCCTTCTGCGCCAAACCAAGATAGTTGCTCCTGCAACTGAACAACCTCACCAACAATAATAAGCGCAGGCGCGGGTAGTTGCGCCTGCTCCTGTCTGCTCACAATGTCTGCCAAAGTTCCGGTTAAAACCTGCTGATCAGCAGCGGTTCCCTTTGATACAATGGCAACCGAGGTATTCTCTGGTTTACCATGGGTTACGAGCCCATTAACCAAATCGGGCAATGTATGTAGCCCCATATAAAAAACAACCGTTTGGTTAGCCTGCACTAGTTCAGCATAGTTCAATGCTTGTTTACGGTTCTTGAGCTGACCTGTCACAAATTTAACTGATTGAGCATAGTTTCGGTGGGTAAGTGGAATGCCTGCGTACGTTGAGCACGCACTAGCTGCCGTAATACCTGGCACAACTTGAAAAGGAATACCTTCTGCTTTTAGCTCTTGCAGTTCCTCACCACCTCGACCAAAAATGAAAGGATCCCCCCCTTTTAATCGAACCACACGTTTACCTTGTTTTGCGTGATTGACTAATAGCGCATTAATCCCCTCCTGCGGTACCGCATGATTATCTCGCTGTTTGCCGACATAGATAAGATCCGCATCACGACGGCAAAGATCTAATACTTGCGGCGAGACCAAATTATCGTAAAACACCACATCTGCCTGCTGCATCAGGCGAAGCGCCTTGAATGTCAGCAACTCAGGGTCACCAGGGCCTGCACCTACGAGATACACTTCTCCAATTTGGTGGCCCACTTTACCCTGTTTAATCGCCTCAGTAAGCAACGCCTCAGCCTCAGCATCTCTGCCAGAAAACACTTTCTCAGCGATCTGCCCCTCAATGACATATTCCCAGAAGCGGCGACGATCATTTAGCACGGAAAAGCGCGCCTTAACCTGATCACGAAAGCGTCCAACTAAATTACCTAAATTACTGTACCCTTGAGGTATTAGCGTCTCTAAACGTGCCCTTAAAAGGCGCGCTAAAACAGGTGAATCTCCTCCCGAACTGATACCTATAACGATGGGAGAGCGATCAACAATAGCAGGAAAAATAAAGGTACACAACGAAGGCGTATCCACGACATTAACGGGTATATTGTGCTCGTTGGCATCAAAATGGATACGCTCATGAAGGGCATTATCATCAGTTGCGGCAACCACCAGCACCTTGCCATCCAGAAGGGCTGGATGATACTCACCAATGATGATTTGATCTTGCTCATGACTGAGTAAAGCCTTGAGTTCATCAATAATCCCATGGGAAACCACCGTGAGATTAACGCCAGCACGTTTTAGCAGCCTCGCTTTGCGCAAAGCAACATCGCCACCACCTACCAGTAGTGCCTGACGACCTTTGAGATTAAAGAAAAGAGGTAGGAAGTTCACAATGAGCCCTCATCAGTTGATGAGCCTAAGATTAGCACATTTGCGTACAATCTATGATGGCTTCTAGGCTCATATTTTGCGATTCAAAACATAGAAAACCGGTTTAAAGCTGGGTATGCAATCCACATTCACGGGTTTCTAGTGCTTTGGTTGGATCAAAGTAGTCGTGCTCATTAGGCAAGTTATGTTCAGCCAAATAAGCTTCTAGGTCTTCTTCACTCCAATTAAACAGCGGCGCTACTTTAATGATACCGTCTTTGCTTGCAGATACCACTTCTAACGATTGGCGAAACTCGGTTTGATCCTTACGAATGGCATTCAACCACAAATCTGGCTTCATCTGAGCCAACGCTCTCTGAAACGGTTCTAATTTAACCTGACGCGTAAACTCTTCATGTAGCGGGTCTTCTATATCAGGAATACCTTTCATCAAGACGTTGCGACGAGCTGAGGTCATCTGAGGAATAAACGTCTCAACATTTAAATTAAGTTCCTGAATCAACTTTTCAGCAAACCGGTACGTTGCAGACGTGTTGTAACCAGAGTCGACCCATAATACTTTGATATCCGGTTTAGCTTGCACCGCCATATGTAGAATAACAGACTCATAGGGGCGAAAGTTAGTTGTAACAATTGGGTTTTCTGACTGAGAAACAGCCCAAGCGATAATCTCTTGTGGCGACTTGCCTGTTAATGCTTGGTTCGCAGCAGCGAGATCAATACTCATATCTTATACTCCTATGCAATGTAAGACGGGGTCTTACACCCCGCCTTAGCATCATTTATCGGCGGAACAGCGGACGCGGATCTTCTGCAGATCCTTGATAATGAACACTGATCTCATTAAAAACAGAAAGGTCTTCTTGGCTAAATCGCTCCTCTGGGACTTGAAACGCGTTGAAACCACAGCGCTCCATATACCCCAATCGGTCGTGAGCAACATCCCCTACCGCCCTTAATTGTCCTTGGAAATTTTGGCGTACCAACTGCATTGCGATGCTGAAGCCTCGTCCATCTCGTAAAACAGGAAACTCAACAGCAATTAAGGGTAACGCTTGCTGGAGACGGTACAGCTCGGCTAGGTTATCATCGCCATTCACCTGAACACCCACTTGACCTTCATGAGCATCAAGTACTGCTTGGTTTTCCAAAAAATATGTAAAAGGAACGATGAGATCACCTTGTGGCAGCTCAGCGCTTTCTTCAAGCCTTTCAAGACTAAGAGTAATCCAGTTATCCTCAACGATTTGTTGATTAATGAGCAACGGCATACACATTCTCCTTAAACGGATCCATACCAATACGTTGAACCGTATCTCGGAACAATTCATTATCTACGCGATGTTCTACAAACACGCGGAGAATACTTTCGATAGTATTAGCAACTTCATCAGCAGCTACCGCTTTACCTAATATTTTCCCCAAGCGCGCATCTTCTCGCGAAGAACCACCTAAGGTAATCTGATACCAGTCTTCACCTTTTTTATCGACACCCAATATGCCAATATCGGCCACATGGTGATGCCCACAGGCGTTGATACAGCCCGACATGTTGACGTTGATGTCACCCAGCTCGTAGAGATAATCCAGATCATCAAATTTCTCATTGATTTGATCAGCAATATTTAACGTACGGGCATTAGCTAAGGCGCAGAAGTCAAAACCTGGGCATACAATCATATCTGTCAGTGTGCCGATATTTGGACGAGCCATGTTGCCACCATCCAACGCCTGCCATACAGCGTAAAGGTCAGATTTTTTGACATCGGCCAGCACTAAATTTTGATCATGGGTGGAGCGAATCTCACCAAAACTATATTGCTCAGCCAGATCAGCAATCAGATCCATCTGTACATCAGTAATATCACCCGCTGGTTTTAAATAGGGTTTTAACGAAACAATCACGGCCCGGTAGCCATCGACCTTATGCTCACGGGTATTTTTCTCATACCAGGTTGCAAAGGCCTGATCAGCTGACAGCTTATCTGCAAGTGTTTCATCTTCCGCCGCCTTCGGATCATAATCGAAAGGCTTGAAAAAAGACTTGGCACGCTCAATTTCAGCGTCAGTCAGCGTTAGCTCACCATTGCATAAGTGTTCCCATTCTGCTTCGACCAAACGCGTGAACTCCTCAACGCCTAGCGCATTTACCAGAATCTTGATACGTGCCTTGTATTTATTATCTCGACGGCCATTGAGGTTATATACCCGCAAAATGGCGTCCAAGTATGACAACAGGTGCTGTTTAGGTAAGAACTTACGTACTACTTTACCAATCACAGGCGTTCGACCAAGGCCACCACCTACCAGCACTTCAAAGCCGATCTCACCTTCTGCATTCTTGATAAGGTGCAAGCCAATATCGTGTACCTGAGAAGCAGCGCGGTCTTCGGGAGCTCCAGTTACAGCTATTTTGAATTTGCGAGGCAGATAAGCAAACTCTGGATGCAACGTCGACCACTGACGAATAATTTCACAGTACGGGCGAGGGTCTTCCAACTCATTGGACAAAATACCCGAAAATGGATCGGTAGTCGTATTTCGAATACAGTTACCAGATGTTTGAATCGCATGCATCTGAACTTGCGCCAACTCGGCTAAAATATCCGGAACCTCTTCTAACTTAGGCCAGTTAAACTGGATGTTAGTACGTGTCGTGAAGTGCCCGTATCCCTTGTCATATTTTCGCGAAATATGCGCTAATTTACGCATCTGTTTAGATGAAAACAGGCCATAAGGAATCGCCACACGCAACATCGGTGCATGACGCTGCACATATAGACCATTCATCAAACGCAATGCTAGGAACTCATCTTCTGGTAGCTCACCAGCCAGAAAACGACGCGTCTGGTCACGAAACTGCTCGACTCGCTCATTAACCAAGGTTTGGTCAATTTCGTTATATTGGTACATGAATACTTCACCCGTTTGGCAGACCCGCTGCCCGCTTAGTTCTAAGAGTCAAAATTAAAAGTTTGTTTATTATTTATCAGCCTGCCAATACAAACCGCACACCAATAACAAGCAGCACCGAGCCAATGATTGGCTGCATAAGCGCTGGAGAAAGCTTCGCTCCCAAATGGCTGCCAAGGAATACTCCCGGCAAAGAACCGATCAGCAAATAAGCCAATAAAGACAAATCTACACTGCCCATCGTGTAGTGCCCTGCTCCTGCTACTCCCGTCAGAACAACAGCATGCACCAAATCGGTTCCTACTATGGCTGGCATATTCATCCGTGGATAGAGAGTAATCAATAATGCTGTACCTAACGCACCAGCTCCCACTGAAGACAACGTAACCAGACCACCTAAGACAATTCCCATGATGACAGTAATCGCAGGGCGAGCTCGTTTTGCCTTGATAACCCACGCTTCATCCTGAATTTTCATCGCATAGGTACGAATACGATTACGACAAAAAACCGCAATAGATGTTAAAATCAGCGAGACACCTAACGTCAGATTCATTATGTGCTCAATCTGCTCGAGTGCATCCAATCCCTTAAGGTACTCCAAGGTCAGCAAGCTACCGGGTATACTCCCCAACAGCAGTAAGAATACCACTCGCCACTCAATAAGCTTCTTTCTAGCGTAGGCAAATACTCCACCAAACTTGGTGATTGACGCATATAGCAAATCCGTACTAACAGCGACGATAGGCGGTATACCAAAGACTACAATCAGGATAGGTGTCATCAACGCACCGCCACCGATTCCTGTCAGACCGACAACAAACCCAACAACCAAACCTGCAAAACTGTAAGCTAACTCCATAACCACAGCACCTACCACCGCCAAATTAATCAGGCCGCCATCATACAGATCATCCAATATAACCTAAAATAATAGTTTTTCATCTTGTTATATTTTTATGGAATAAAAAAACGCCACAAAAATCTGGATTTTATATATATCAAAAAAGAATAAAAGAATTTCTATTTATTACTTTTACAAAGGTGATTAGTTTGTGATAATGCGCCGCAACATCCGCAGCTGTGCGCATTAACCACTGCGATCAACTTTGTCCTTTATTAGAGCAGGCTGACATGACATCTTTACCAGAACGCCGTCTTACTCATCTTAAGCAATTGGAGGCTGAAAGCATCCAGATCATTCGCGAAGTCGCCGCCGAGTTCGAGAACCCTGTCATGCTTTACTCCGTCGGCAAAGATTCGGCAGTAATGTTGCACCTGGCACGAAAAGCCTTCTTCCCAGGAAAGCCCCCTTTCCCTCTTATGCACGTTGATACCACCTGGAAATTTAAGGAGATGATCAGCTTTCGGGATAAAATGGCCAAAGAAGCAGGTATGGATCTACTCGTACACACCAATCAGGAAGGCGTAGATATGGGCGTAGGCCCCTTCACTCATGGATCATCCAAACACACGGATATCATGAAAACCCAAGCCCTTAAGCAAGCATTGGATAAGTACAAATTCGATGCCGCTTTTGGTGGTGCGCGTCGTGACGAAGAAAAATCTCGCGCAAAAGAGCGAGTTTTCTCATTCAGGGATAAATTTCACCGCTGGGATCCCAAAAGCCAGCGTCCCGAGTTGTGGACTATTTTTAATACCCGTGTAGATAAAGGCGAGAGTATTCGCGTGTTCCCTCTTTCTAACTGGACAGAACTGGACATCTGGCAGTACATCTATCTTGAGAGCATCCCAATTGTACCTCTGTATTTCGCAGCAGAACGCCCCGTTGTGCAACGCGATGGCATGATGATTATGGTTGATGACGAACGCCTTCCGTTGAATGACGGCGAAACACCTGAGATGCGTAAGGTACGTTTCAGAACGCTTGGCTGCTATCCGCTAACCGGTGCTGTCGATTCCAACGCAGAAACACTACAGGAAATTATTCAGGAGATGTTGCTCACAACAACCTCTGAACGACAAGGCCGCGCCATTGATCACGACTCATCTGGCTCAATGGAGAAAAAGAAGATGGAAGGCTACTTCTAGTAACCAACCCACTTTTTCTAACTGTTTCCTGATACCGAATTTTGTAGAGAGAAGACCATGAGCCATCAATCAGAACTGATTTCCAGCGATATTGAAGCCTATTTACACCAACATGAAAACAAAGAACTTCTTCGTTTCCTGACGTGCGGAAGTGTGGACGACGGCAAGTCCACCTTAATTGGGCGCTTGCTACACGACTCTAAGATGATCTATGAAGATCAACTTGCTGCTATCCAAAGCGACAATGCCCGCGTAGGCAATGCCGGTGAAGAACTAGACCTTGCTTTACTGGTTGACGGCTTACAAGCAGAGCGTGAACAAGGCATTACTATTGACGTTGCCTACCGGTATTTCTCTACCGCCAAGCGTAAGTTCATTATTGCCGACACACCAGGCCATGAACAATACACTCGCAACATGGCTACAGGCGCATCAACCTGTGATTTGGCCATCATTTTGATCGACGCTCGCCATGGCGTTCAGGTTCAAACACGACGCCATAGTTTTATCGTGTCACTACTAGGACTAAAGCACACCATTGTAGCCATTAATAAAATGGATTTGGTTGACTTTAGTGAAGCGCGCTATGAAGAGATCAAAGCAGATTATTTAAAATTCGCTGCGCAATTAGATCTCCCGGATATCCAATTTGTGCCACTTTCTGCACTGAAAGGTGACAATGTTGTGAACCCATCAGAGTCCATGCCTTGGTACACCGGTTTACCACTGATGGAGACACTGGAAACCGTGCAGATAGCTCGTGATCAGAACTTTGACGCACTACGTTTCCCTGTACAGTACGTTAATCGCCCTAATCTTGATTTTCGTGGCTATTGCGGCACACTGACCTCAGGCATTGTCCGTCCCGGTGATGCAGTCACCGTTTTACCGTCAGGCAAGTCATCACGAGTAAAATCGATCGTAACCTTTGATGGTGAACTAGAGGAAGCATTTCCTCCTATGTCGGTCACTCTGACATTGGAAGACGAAATCGATATCTCTCGTGGTGATATTATTGTTCATAGTCAAAATATCCCTAAAGCGACTAATCGCTTTGATGCAACCTTAGTGTGGATGTCAGAGCAACCCATGTCACAAGGCAAAACCTATGACATTAAACTGCTAACCAGCCGCGTTGCAGGTGCAATTACTGACATTCGTTATAAAATAGATGTAAACACACTAGAGCACTCAGAAGACTCCAGCTTACAGTTAAACGAAATTGGTCGATGTGAGCTCACACTTGAACGCGCCATCTTACCGGATAACTATAAAGCGTTCAGGGGTACAGGTTCTTTCATAGTGGTTGATCGACTGAGTAATGCAACGGTTGCGGCTGGCATGATCATAGACGCCGACCAAGATGCGGGTTACAAACTCTATGATTCTGCACAAGTCAGTGCCGAGCAGAAAACCACCCGCTTAGGTCAGAGAAGCTCTATTATCCAGATTACAGGTGATAAGCAGTCAACCAAAACACTCATTCACTCGCTAGAAAAGGCATTGTTTGATCTAGGTAAGGCGGCCGCACCGCTAATTGAGTCAGATTTACCAAGCACACTGCAGCCGGTGGTTGCCGATGTTGCGGCTCAGTTAAAAGACAACGGTCTAATCGTGCTGTCGAATAGCCAGGTAGAGGCGGACCTGAGTATTGATGCAAACACAGTGCTGGCCCAAGACGAAGATCACGTGGCTGTGGCACTACAACAGTTAAGAGCTAAAAACCTGATATAATTCAGCACAGTCGGAGTCAGAGTATTCCTCTGTCTCCGATTGCGTTAGATCAACGCTTTACCCATGTTTAGCGATACAAAATTAGGTTAAACTTTAGCCTTTGCTAATTTTACCGATCTATCAAGTACTGCTTGATAGGTCTTTCGTTTTTCTGAAGCAGAGATCATGACGGATTTTCTACTAATTCTGATCAGCACTGTGCTGGTTAACAACTTTGTACTGGTACAGTTTCTAGGCTTATGTCCTTTTATGGGGGTTTCTAATAAGCTAGAAACCGCCATGGGCATGTCCCTTGCGACAACCTTTGTGCTCACGCTGTCCTCAGTATGTAGCTATCTTGTCTACACCTACCTGCTTCAACCATTTGAGTTGGGTTACCTTAGAACCATCTCGTTTATATTGGTGATTGCCGTTGTTGTGCAATTTACAGAAATGGTTGTCAAAAAAACCAGTCCCATGCTCTATAAAGTGCTCGGAATTTTCCTACCACTGATCACCACAAATTGTGCGGTGCTTGGCGTGGCACTTTTGAACATTAAAAAGCAGAACCATTTTATGGAATCTATTTTTTATGGATTCGGCGCCGCTGTAGGTTTTTCAATGGCATTGATTTTGTTTTCGGCCATTCGTGAGCGGGTTGCCGTGGCTGATGTACCCGTTCCCTTCAAAGGTGCCGCGATTGGTATGGTGACGGCGGGATTAATGTCGCTAGCCTTTATGGGCTTCACCGGCCTGGTTAAGTTTTAAGCGGGATAGATGCCATGAGTGCTGTATTAATTGCAATACTGGTCTTGCTGAGTTTAGCTGTCGTATTTGGCCTTGTATTAGGTTTTGCTGCTGTAAAGTTCAAGGTTGAAGGCAATCCCATTGTCGACCAAATTGATAACTTACTTCCTCAAACACAATGTGGACAGTGCGGCTACCCGGGTTGTCGGCCTTATGCTGAAGCAATCAGTAACGGGGATGCCATTAACAAATGCCCTCCCGGCGGACAAAGCACCATTGAAGCCCTTGCCGATTTGCTTGATGTAGAAGCTATTCCGCTGGATGCTGAACACGGTGAAGAGAGTGTAAAGAAGATTGCTTACATCCGTGAAGATGAATGTATAGGCTGTACTAAATGTATTCAGGCTTGCCCGGTTGATGCCATTTTAGGTGCAGCCAAACAGATGCACACCGTCATTGTGTCCGAATGTACTGGCTGCGACCTCTGTGTAGAGCCCTGCCCTGTTGACTGTATCGATATGTTGCCGATTGAAACCACCTTAAATACCTGGAAGTGGGATGCGCCCGTTCCTGGCGTACAGCTGATTGCAACCGACAAGGGTCGTGGACTTGAACAAAGAGAGGTCGCCTGATGCATAAGTTTTTCTCATTTCATGGTGGCATCCATCCGCCAGAGAATAAAAAACAATCCACACGCGCACCTATTCGCCCAGCACCCTTGCCCGAAAAGCTGATCGTCCCTTTGCAGCAGCATATTGGTGCGCCTGCCAAACCCTGTGTCAATACGGGTGAGCACGTCCTTAAAGGACAAGTGATTGCCAAAGCACAAGGCCGTATTAGTGTCGCGGTGCATGCTCCTAGTTCTGGGCATATTATCGATATTGCCCCACAAGCGGTTCCTCATCCATCCGGTTTAGCGGCACCTTGCATCACGATTGCAACAGATGGGCAGGATGAGTGGATACCCCATCAAGGATTAGAGAATTATCGTGCACTCCCTAAGCCTGAATTGATCGATTACATACGCGATCATGGCATTGCTGGCATGGGCGGTGCGGGCTTCCCGACAGATGTCAAACTTCATCTAGGGGATGATCATATCGTCAATACCTTGATCATCAATGCAGCCGAGTGTGAACCTTACATTACCGCTGATGATATGCTTATTCGTGAGCGAGCTGATCAAATTGTCAGCGGTATTGAGATCATCAACCACTTACTGCAACCCAGCCACATCATGATCGGTATTGAGGACAATAAAGCTCACGCTATTCGTGTGCTGGAAGAAGCCTTACGTGGTACGGATCTGAACATTGATATTATGGTTGTCCCCACGAAATATCCTTCGGGCGGGGAGAAGCAACTGATCAAACTACTCACCAATGTGGAAGTACCGAGCGGCCGCATACCCGCAGATGTAGGTATTGTCTGCCAAAACATTGGAACAGTCGCTGCCATCCATCAAGCAGTGTATGAGGGCAAACCGCTCATCTCCCGTATTGTGACAGTCACCGGTGAAGCGGTCTCAAAGCCACAAAACCTAGAAGCATTAGTAGGCACTCCATTTAGCGTTCTCTTGGAAACTTCAGGTATTAATCGACCTCAACTGAGTCGCTTAGTGATGGGCGGCCCCATGATGGGATTCACTATCGAAGATGAGAATATCCCTGTCATCAAGACGTCCAACTGTATTATTGCAGCAACACTACAAGAGATGCCTCCCGCACCGCCCGCACAAGCGTGTATTCGCTGTGGCATGTGCGAACAAGTATGTCCTGCTGAGCTACTACCTCAACAGCTACACTGGTTTGCAAAAAGCCGCGAGTTTGAAAAGGCTAAGCACCACAACCTGTTTGATTGTATAGAGTGCGGAGCCTGCTCCTATGTCTGCCCTAGCAATATTCCACTGGTACAATACTACCGTTTTGCTAAGCAAGAGATCAGAGCAGAAGAAGCTGAACAACGTAAAGCAGAACAATCCCGCATCCGCTTTGAAGCAAGACAAGCAAGGCTTGAGCAAGAAAAGATTGAAAAAGAGCTAAGGCGTAAAGAGCGCGCCGAGCAGGCCGCTAAAGCGCAAGCAGAAAAGAAAATCAGCGCTGAGAAAACCTCGGTAACACCTGATAATCATACTCAGCCGGCAGCACCTGATATTAAACAGCTCAAAACAGCCGCCGCCGTTGCAAGAACTAAACTTAAAAAGGCACAGCAGGCGTTGAAAAATGCCACTGAAAAAGGTCAAGAAGGTACGCAGGTGTTGCAAGCTACCGTTGCCGATTTAGAGAGAAAAGCAAACGAAGCACAACTAGCCTTTGAAAAAGCGGATTCGGGCGCCCCAACATCAGGTACAGCATCAGCGCTGCTCAGCGGTCTTACAGAAGATGTAGAGAAAGCTAAACGCACGCTCGAAAAAGCAGAGACAGCCTTACAGGCTGCGATCGCCAACAATAGCCCAGCCGTTGAAAAGATGCGCGCTGGGGTTGATAAATTACGTGCAAAATATGATGAGTCTCTAGAAACCCTACAACAAGCTCAAAGCAACACCACGGTTACAGTAACCGAGGCTATTGACTTAAAAGCGCTTAAACAACAAGTTTCCATCATGCGAACCAAACTAAAGAAAGCAGAAAAAAGTTTGGCGGAAATAGCAGAAGGCGATGCCCTTTATAGAGAGCTTGAAGAAGAAATTAAGCGTCTGCAAGAGCGACACGATGAGGCTAAAGCTCGTCTTGATGAGGCTGAAGCAATCAAATCTAAAGAAGCACAAGCTCAGGGTATTGACCTCAAAAAGCTAAAAATCGATGCAGCGCTTGCAAGGGCTGCTGTCACTAAAGCCGAACGTGCTATCAAAAAAGCGCAAGAGAATGATGGCGAAGATCTCGCTCAATTACAGGCTGAGTTAGTGGCTGCCGAACAACAAGCAAACCAACTCAATCAAACTTTGAGCCAATTTGAATAGGACATCCCATAAATTATGGCGCTAATTCGAATTTCATCCCCTCACGTCCATAAACCGGCCAGTACCGCCGACGTGATGCGACTCGTAATTTTGGCAACGCTGCCAGGCGTACTCGCAATGACCTTCTTCTTTGGATGGGGGACGCTGATCAACATCCTATGGGCATCGCTCCTTGCTCTGACCTTTGAAGCGTTCTGTATTCGCGCCCGTAAACGGCCGACCCTGTTTTACCTTCGTGATTATAGTGCTGTACTAACCGCCGTATTAATCGCCCTTGCACTCCCCCCTTTTGCACCTTGGTGGTTAACCTCAGTCGCTGTTTTTGTAGCTATCGTTATAGCCAAACAGCTTTATGGCGGCATTGGCCAAAACCCTTTCAACCCAGCCATGGTCGCTTATGCACTGGTATTGATCTCCTTTCCTGTTGAAATGACACGCTGGACGGCCCCCTTTGTACTCCATGGTGAAGGATGGAATGTTTTAAGTTTTATGGATACGTTTCAGCTGATATTTGGTAGCTGGCAGTCGAGCGCAGATGCATTTACATCAGCCACCCCTTTAGATGAAATGCGCCATCGTGGGGGCCTCACAACTGAAGAGGTGTGGAGAACGTCTGATGTTCTCGCCAATGTTGGCGCATGGCATGCCGTTAGTGCAGCTTATGTTATGGGAGGGATCTTCCTGCTTTATCGGAAAGTTTTCACATGGCATACGCCTGCAGCATTCCTGCTTTCCTTAGGCGGCTTAGCAACGCTATTTTATTTGATCGCACCCGATCAATATCCCGACCCATTTTTTCATTTAACAGTTGGTGGCACTATGCTGGGCGCATTCTTTATTGCAACTGACCCAGTTTCTTCTGCTACCAGCAACAAAGGGAAAATCTGGTTTGGCGTCGGTATAGGTGTACTTATTTATATTATTCGAAGCTGGGGTAACTACCCTGACGCGGTAGCTTTTAGCATTCTATTGATGAACCTAGCCGCCCCTTTTCTTGATCAATACACACAACCACGTAGTTATGGACACCGTTCGCCCAAGCGCGGGCTTAAGGAGAAAGCGTAATGGAATTATTCCAATCTATTCGCCAAAACACCTTAGGCATCTCTATTTTTGCGATTGTGACGGCTGGCCTGATTGCCATCACCCAAGTCTCGACCAAAGAGCAAATTGCCACCAATGAGCGTGAGCAAGAAGCGAAAGCATTACACGAAATCATTCCGGCCAAAAGCATCGACAATGACTTACTCCATGACACGCTGCTGATACCCGCCCCAACACTCGGCTATTCTCAAGCGAGGATCTATCAAGCACACAGTGCAGGTCAAGTCTCGGCTGTTATCATCCCTGTAATCGCGCCCGACGGTTATAGTGGCGACATTTCGCTGATCGTCGGCATTAACTCGCAAGGTATTATTGAGGGCGTTCGTGTATTATCCCATAAGGAAACGCCGGGTCTTGGGGATAAAATTGATCTAAAAAAATCTCCTTGGGTTCTCAGCTTTAATGGCAGGTCATTGAAGGATGATAATGATCCCGCTTGGGCTGTAAAAAAAGAGGGCGGAGAGTTTGATCAATTTACTGGGGCAACCATTACGCCGCGAGCTGTAATCAACGCTGTCGCGCGAGCCGTCCGCTTTTTTGAACTAAACAAGTCTACTTTGCTCATTAAAACCCACCCTGCGGAGGCATCATGAGTATTGATTACCGCAAAATCACCCTAGATGGCCTGTGGCATAACAACCCAGCTCTCGTTCAGCTGCTTGGTTTGTGTCCGTTACTCGCAGTCACCTCTTCTGTCGTTAATGCCCTCAGTTTAGGTATTGCAAGCATTCTCGTTTTAACAGGCTCCAACCTCACTGTTTCACTATTCAGACATTTTGTACCGGACGCTGTTCGCTTACCCGTTTTTGTGATGATCATCGCCGCCTTC